>Ga0183095_10272_pt2 | contig 215299 bp, 162 predicted proteins | sample BioMet4_FD_130346 | JGI IMG/M metagenome (GOLD analysis project Ga0183095, IMG submission 130346) | Microbial communities from bioreactor (seeded with sewage sludge) at LBNL, California, USA - Biofuel metagenome 4 (v2) (version 3) | ecosystem: Engineered > Bioreactor > Anaerobic > Unclassified ...
AGTCAGAGATTACCTGAAACAGCAGCTCTGCGGCATCCTTGTGCAGCGGCACGAAACCAATCTCGTCAATCACAATGAGCTCCACTTTTTTCAGTGTGCTGAGATATACACGACAAATATTATTGAGGGTCTCAATCGTCAATTTCGAAAGATTACAAAAAACAAGCCCTCGTTCACAAGTGACGAAAGCTTGAAGAAAATGCTATACTTGGCGACTCGCAAAATTACCGGGCACTGGACTGCACGATGCAGAAGCTGGGACATGGTGTCGGATTATCTGCAATTGATGTTTCAGGACGAAACCAGGGCTTGATGCCTTTCCTTGTCATTAGAATCCCCGAAGTGGCGTGGCGTCATTCACAGTTTCACTGCGCATAACACCACGCCACTTCGGGGGACGGTTATCAAGGGAAAGCCTCATTCCGCCTGCCGGTGGCAGACCACTAAATTAGTTCAATTCTTGTTTTGAGAGAATTACTTTTACACAAAATATTCTGCGTTACCTTGAGTTACTCCCTTTTATTTTGAGAGTTGGGTCGTAAGATAAATCAGCAGTTCTTCCGGTGTGGGCACATCGCCATCGTGAGGAATCTCTGCCCACTTAGCTTGCACTTCTGGGCTTTGATTGCACATTCCAACAACCATTTTGCCAGCTTGATTTGCGTTTTTACTTCATCAACAGTAACTCCATTCTTCAAAGCAATTTGCTTATAAATTTGCTCTGCCTTTTCCTTTGTCATTTTCTTTTTCACTTTCATAGTAGTCCTTCTTTCCCCTGGAACATTTTGTTTATGGATTGCTGTCTGCGAGATTGATTACTTGCTTTTCTTTCTTGATTGCATAATTTATCGTGGTGTATGCCCCACCAAAATTTCGATAAACAAAAGCAATCAGAATATCGCTTTGCTCTATCAGCCAGCGGTTTCTTTTTGTGATAACCGCTTTGTAGTGAACATCAGCAAGCTCGGATGGAATCACTACATCATCATAGAATTGCTCATAATATTCCTTATTCGTATTAAGCTCTTGGGAGAAATAAGGCAGTACAAGCACAAGTGTGATTTGCTTGTCTTTGTGTTCCCGCTTTACTTTGCGAACTGCGGAAGAACACATCTCGTCGAACTGCCCTCTACCACCTACAAGGAAGCGGTAAGAATTATCTCCGAAAGCCAATATTTGTGAAATGACTTTATCCAGTTTCTTTGGAATATCAGCCTGGAACACATCTCTATGTCCGGCAAAAGTGCAAGTGGTCATGTGTTCCACTCTCAATCATTAGCATTGCTTTAATTATACTACATGAGCGATGATTTTTCTATAATCAATAGCACAGCAAAATAGAAAATGGAGATTTTTTAGTTTTTAACTGAGGGGTAAACTGATAATAACAAGGAAGCCCAGGGCAATCCGATTTTCGGAAAGCACTGGACTATGTTTTTATGATTCTAAAAATCGACTTCTTCTCCAGCAACCTTCAAAATGAATTTGTCTGGATTGTTCTTTATGTCATAATTCTTTCTATACTCGGCTGGTTCATAACTTACTTTTAGGATCGGTTCGTTTCCTTCAATTTTATCTTTCCACGAATACACGGTCAGCGAAAGACTGGTTGGGTATCCTCTGTCGGTTGAAAACTTAATTGTGCGGAACGAATTTTCTACGCACATGGAAATAAGCTCTTTTGTAAATTCCACATTGTCTTCAATGCTATCTCTATTTGCAACAATGACAAGATGTTGGTCTTGATTGGTGGAAAAGCTGCTGATAGCATCTGGTTTTAAAACTTGGTGCTTTGATTGGCAACCGGCGAAGCAAAGTGACATACTGACAAGCAGTAGAAGAAGTGAGAAACGTTGGATTTTCATAGTTTGACCTCGCTTGAATAGGGTCTACGAGTTACCAACTAATTGTACTATATTTGTGTGAATCTGAAAATGAGAAGTAAAGTAAAACGAGTGAAACACTCGTGCAGCCGACATCGCAGATGTCGTTCAATGGGGATTGGGGAGATTTCCCCAACAAGCAAATTTGTGAAAAAGTGACCGCAGGGAAATTTGAGAAAATGAGTAAATCTGTACAGGTTTACACTGCTTGCCAGTTTGTCGATTTGTCGTAGGTGCTGGAAAACACTCGAAAAACGGAGTTATAAGCGATTGATTTTATTCGTAGTTTGGAGTATAATATTTTCGATATATTGTACACGTAGAATGGCAAAGAAAATGAGCTGCAATGAGGTGGATTATGGAATACTTATCTATCAAACAAACATCTGAAAAATGGGAGATTTCTGTCAGACGGGTTCAAACCCTTTGTACCACTGGCAGAATACCGGGCGCACAAAAGATAGGCTATTCGTGGATTATTCCTGCTGATGCTGAGAAACCGGCCGACGCAAGAATTAAGAGTGGCAAATATCTCAAGCTATCAGATACCTGAATAGATTTGAAATAATCGCATATGAGAAATCAATAGACAAGGAGGCTGTATTATGGTTGATTTTGCTCCCGGAATGAGAACCATCATTCGTGACGAAGAATGGATGATCAAAAAAATTGAAACGAACAGTCTTGGAAACAAGGCTTTATATTGCATTGGCATTTCTCCTCTTGTGAAAGATAAAGAGGCAATCTTTCTGACCGACCTGGAGCAAATTGAAATTGTGAACCCTGCCGAGGTCAAGCTGATTCCAGATAGTTCTCCGTTCTACAAAAGAACATTGCTCTATTTGGAAAGCCAGTGGCGTCAGCAGATACCGACAGATGCCAATTTACATATTGGCCATCAAGCAGCAATGGATTTAATGCCGTATCAGCTTGACCCTGCCAAACTTTCTTTACAACGCCCTCGTCAGCGTATCTTAATTGCAGATACCGTTGGTCTTGGTAAGACTTTAGAAGCGGGTATCCTCATTTCTGAGCTGATTGCCCGTGGCAAGGGAAAGAGGATTTTGGTTGTTACCGTAAAAAGTATGATGACGCAGTTCCAGAAAGAAATGTGGAACCGTTTCACCATTCCTTTGGTGCGGCTCGATTCTAACAGGATACAGAAAATCCGCTCCAGCCTACCTACGAACTACAATCCGTTTTTCTACTATGACAAAACCATCGTTTCTATTGATACGCTGAAACGAGATGTAGAATATAGAACTCATCTTGAAAATGCATATTGGGATATTATCGTAATTGATGAAGCACAAAATGTTGCTGAGCGTGGCGACCATCAGGCACAGCGTTCCCGTTTGGCAAAGTTGCTGGCTGACCGAAGTGATACAATGATTATGCTTTCGGCAACACCTCACGATGGCAGAGCAAAGAGCTTTGCCTCTTTGATGAATATGCTTGACCCGACAGCAATTGCGGACCCTGAAAATTATACACCGGAAGATATTAAGGGTCTTTGTATCCGCCGTTTTAAGAAAGATGTGAAAGATCAGGTTAGCGGATCTTTCTTAGAGAGAAAGATTACGCTGGAACGCTGCAATGCTTCGGCTCAAGAAGAATATGCGTTTGATGTTTTTGCAGAAATGCAACTTGAAATGGATTTGGGCAAGAGCAAAGGAACGGGGCAGCTGTTTAAGACAAGCCTTGAAAAATCTTTGTTTTCCAGTCCGGCTGCTTGTATAAAGAGTATTGATGCAAGATTGAAAAAGCTTTACAAAAAATATACTGCGGATGATATTAAGGACATTCGCTTGTTGGAAGAACTGCAAGCTGCTCTTATCAAAATCACGCCAGAGAGCTTTACCCGCTACCAGAAATTGATAAGTCTTCTCCGCAGCAAGGAATATGACTGGAATCCAAATGACACCGGAGACCGTGTGGTTATTTTTACCGAGCGTATTGAAACTATGAAATACCTTGCGGAAAGATTACGCCAAGACTTGGGCATAAAAGCAAATGCAATTCAAGAAATTTCCGGCAGTATGAGCGATTCTGAGCAGCAAAAAATTGTTGAAGACTTTGGGCGTACTGAATCACCGGTTCGTGTGTTGGTTGCTTCTGATGTAGCATCAGAAGGCTTGAACCTTCATTATTTGAGCCACCGTATGATTCACTTTGATATTCCTTGGTCGCTTATGGTTTTCCAACAAAGAAATGGTCGTATCGACCGTTACGGTCAGCAGAAGCGCCCCGATATTCGCTATATGCTGATTGAGAGTGATAACAAGAAAATCAAGGGAGATATGCGCATCATCGAAATCTTGATTACCAAAGAAGAACAGGCACTCAAAAATATTGGTGACCCCTCATTACTACTTGGAAAATTCACAGTTGAGGAGGAGGAACTTGTTGTTGCCGATGCCATTGAGGGCGGCTCGGATGAAACCGCTTTTGAAGATACTTTGGATTCCAGCGAAGATGAATTTGACCCATTTGAAGCATTGATGTCCGCTGCAAGTGAAGCGGAAAACGCCGAAACAAAAGAGTCTACGATTACGACGGATGATACGCTTTTCTCCGATGTAGATTATCTATACCAGGCGCTTAACTTTTTGAACCAGACGGAGAGTTATCCGGTTGAAAAGCTCCAGACGGTTTCTGGTCTGGATATTAAACTGACCGATGATATGCTCCGCCGTTTGAAAGCACTTGTCCCGGAAGAAGCACTGCCGCAAGGCGATACGCTGCGTGTATCCAATGATAAAGCGTTCTGTATGGAACAGATGCGAAACAGTATGCAGAAAAACATGGACGAGTCTGCATGGCCGACTACGCAGTACCTTTGGAAACTGCACCCGATCCTTTCTTGGGTAAATGATAAAGCCGGCTTGCTGTTTAAGCGTGGTGAGGCCCCAGTGATTGGTTTGCCTGATAAACTGGCTGCAGACGAGAGCATTTATATTGTCACCGGCAGTATGCCGAATTTGAAATCTACTCCGCTAGTCGATGAGTGGTTTGGCTTGTTGTATCAAAACGGAAAATTTGTAAAAGTGATGACCATGAACGAAGTGGTGCAAAAAGCAGGGCTAAGCAATCAGAAAATACCGAACACCAACTGTATTGATGAAGCGAAAATCACGGAAGCCAGCGACCTCCTGCAAGATGTGGTAGCTCATGCACAGCAGCACCTTGATGAGCATTACGCAAAATATCAGGTTGAAATGTCACCCATGCTGGATGAAGAAGTTGATAAACTGATTTCCTTGCAGGAAAAGCATCACGAGTATTATCAACTGACGCTATTTGAGCAGGAGCGAAAACTGCAAGAGCAGGAGCGCCGTGTGGATGACCTGTTTGACCAGTTTATGAACTGGGTGAAAGAGACTTTAACAATACAGAACAATCCATACATTCGGGTTGTGGTTGTTCTGATGGGGGTATCGAAATGAGTATAGATTTAACCGGTATCACCAATAAAAACGAATACTATACGAACCACTACTTTGCAACTGTGTTTGAAGAAAACGCAAGCTCCACCATCAGCGGATGGAACGCAGCTTCCAAAGAATCGGAAGAAGTACATGCCCCGTGGTCGCTTCTGCGCCAGAATGCCAGACAGTATTATGCGGCGCATGACCGTTTCGTCCGTTCTTCTGTAAACTTGCAGACACTCGGCAATATCCGCACCCTGACAGACAGTTACCTGGGATCGTTGGGCTACCCGGTAGCAAAGCCGGAAGTTATTACCGTGGACGACACCCTTGCTGTTCCGGTTTACTTGGAAATGACTAAAACGAATGGCGCACCTTTGCTGTGGGTTATCCTTTCAGCTTCAGCAGAAGCAGATGCAGGCATTTTGGAAAGCTCTGCTTTCAATTCGGATGATGTAGAAGACGATGCCAGCGGTGCATTATACAAAGGCATTCTGAATGAAATGCCAAATGAAGATTTGGCTACCAAGATTTTGTTTGGCTCTGCTGAACCTCCTCGCTTTCTGATTTTCATTGGTATGAATCAGATTGCCTTGATAGACCGTAATAAATGGAATGAAAAGCGTTATCTTCAATTTGACTTAGAAGAAATCTTCTCTCGTTTGGAGAATACCACATTGCAGGCTATGTCGGTTCTGCTTCACAAGGACTCCCTCTGCCCTGACGATGGCAAAATCTTGTTGGACGAGCTGGACGAGCAAAGCCAAAAGAACGCTTCCGGTGTTTCCCAAGATTTGAAGTATGCTCTTCGTGAAAGCATTGAATTGCTTGGTAACGAAGTCCTTTATGATATGGCACACCGCCTTGGTCGTGATTTACAAGCTGAGCCTGTTGATGCCGGTCAGTTGACTTTGGAATGCTTGCGCTATATGTATCGGATGTTGTTTGTGCTGTTTATTGAGTCTCGTCCGGAACTTGGCTATACGCCAATTAAAGAGCAGGTATATCACTCCGGTTATTCTTTGGAAAGCTTACGGGACATTGCGGACAATATTCGTGATGATACTGCCGAAGTTGGCAGTGGTTACTACCTGCATGAAACATTGGCAAAACTCTATGAACTGATTTACGCCGGTTATCCAAAAACCGAAGCAGAGCTGCATAAAGCTACAGGTTCGGATAGCTTACATGATATGTTCCTTATCGCACCGCTCAAAGCGCATATCTTTGACCCTGAATATACCTCAATGATTACGACATCGAAACTGCGTAACGGCTGTATGCTGCGTATCATTGACTTGATGAGCTTAACAAAGTCCACCGGCAAAAAGAACAGCCGCCGTGGGCGTATTTCCTATGCCAATTTGGGCATCAACCAGATGGGCGCTGTATATGAAGCCCTGCTTTCCTACCGTGGTTTTATCGCAGAGCATGACCTGTATGAAGTAAAGCGTGCCGGTGATACCTTCAACGAACTGGATGTAGGTTACTTTGTTTCCGAATCTGAGCTTGACCAATATACTGAGGACGAGCGTGTTTATAAAATCAATGACGATGGCAAGAAAAAACTTCGTATGTACGAAAAAGGCACTTTTATCTATCGCCTTGCCGGTCGTGAGCGTGAGAAGTCTGCTTCTTACTACACACCGGAGGTTTTGACAAAGTGCCTGGTAAAGTATGCCCTGAAAGAACTGCTGGAAGGCAAAACAGCGGATGATGTTTTGGAATTGACGGTCTGCGAACCGGCAATGGGCAGTGCAGCGTTCTTGAATGAAACCATCAATCAGCTTGCTGAAGCATATATTTCCCGCAAAGAAAAAGAAACCGGTGACATTATCAGCTACGAAAATCGGTTTAATGAGCTGCAAAAGGTCAAGATGTATATAGCCGACCGCAATGTGTACGGTATCGATCTAAACCCCATTGCAGTGGAGCTTGCCGAAGTATCCCTGTGGCTGAATACCATTTTTGAAGGTGGTTTTGTGCCTTGGTTTGGCACACAATTGGTAAATGGTAACTCTTTGATTGGTGCAAGGCGACAGTGCTACCGTGTAGCCGATGTACAGGCAACCAGTAAGGGCTTACGCTGGTATGAAAATGAGCCGGAACGAGCACCGCTTGATGCAAAGAAAATGATGCCGAAACGCATTTTCCATTTCTTACTTGGCGATCCCGGTATGTGCAGCTACACAGATAAGGTGATTAAGTCGCTTGAACCGGACAACATCAAGCTAATGACGAACTGGAACAAGAAATTTGTTGAGCCATATTCCGATGGTGATGTAGAAACATTGCTGGAGCTTTCAAAGACAATCAATGCTCTTTGGAAGGCACAAATTAAAAATCGCAAGATGTTAGAAGAAAATACCCGCAGCTCTTTGTCTGTTTTTGGACATTCGGATTCTGGAAGGGATTCTATGACCAGTATCCGTGAAAAAGATAAAATTTTGCGAGCAATCTATAAATCAGAGCACGCCCAAAATGCAGGCCCCTATGCCCGCTTGAAGTTTGCCATGGACTACTGGTGTTCTCTGTGGTTCTGGCCTATTAGCGAAGCGGAAAAACTGCCGACACGAGCTGAGTTCCTAAACGATATGAACCTAATTTTGGTTGGTGTAATGCAGACACAGCATCCAAACACTTACAGGCAAGCCAGACTGTTTACAGATGAACCGGCGGACGAAGATTATATTTGGGAAAACACCGAGGTAAACATTGACCAACTGTGCCAACTGTTCCCTCGCTTGGCTTTGGTGCGCCAAATTGCAGACCAAAATAAGTTTATGCACTGGGAACTGGAATTTGCAGATATGTTTGCAGAACGTGGTGGTTTTGATTTGGTAATTGGAAATCCACCATGGGTTTTGATGGGATGGAATGAACAGGCGGTTCTGTCAGATACTCACCCAATGTTTGCTGTGAAAAAACTGACCGCACCACAGACACTTCACCATAGAAAGAAAGCTTTAGAAAGTAATTCAACACAGGCATTGTATTTTTCTGAATATGAGTCTATATCTGGGACTCAGGGCTTTCTAAATGCCACAGAGAATTATGCCGACTTGGTGGGTATGAAGGCAAATCTTTATAAGTGCTTTTTGCCCCAAGCATGGTGTTTTGGAAACATATCAGGTGTTAGTGCTTTTGTACATCCAGATGGAGTATACGACGATCCTAAAGGCGGTAGATTGAGAGAAAAACTATACCCTAAACTGCGGAAGCATTTTCAGTTTACCAATGAACTAAAACTATTTGCAGAAGTTGATCATCATATGGGATTCAGCCTTAATGTTTATTGTAATAGTAGCAACTCGGGATTTGATGTAATAGGAAATCTGTTTTCTGTGTCCACTATTGAAGAATGCTATGATAGCACTATTAAGGGAGCAATTCCAGGAATTAAAGACGTGTATGGTGCTTGGAATGTAAATGGGCATCCAGGAAGAATTGTTCATGTTGAAAAGCGTGAATTGCTTTTATTTGCGAAGATTTTTGACGGTGGAGATAACTGGAAGCAAGCACGGTTGCCTGTTATTCATGCACAGGCGTTGGCAGATGTGTTGGAGTGCTTTGCAAATGCTGAAATTAAAATATCAAGCGTGGAGAATCAACTCTATTCAACGGTAATGTGGGATGAAACTGCAACACAAAAGAAGAATATTATCAAAAGAGATGTCCATTTCCCAAACTCAGAAATTGATACTATTTATTCGGGTCCGCATATTGGGGTTGCTAATCCATTAAGTAAAACTTCTCGTTCTGTCTGTGTCCTAAACAGTGATTATGATAACATTGATTTAACTAATGTGGGGGCAGATTATGTCCAACGGTGCAATTATACAATTGAGTCTGATGTACATGATTATGTTTCGCAAATACAAGTTACATCTTGGGGGACAAAATACCACGAGAACTTCAAATTACTTTCTCGAACAATGATAAATCTAAGCGGAGAACGGAGTTTGGTGTCTTCGATTGTGCCACAGAAAACAGGGCACATTAATGGTTTGTTCGGAATAGAAACAAGTGAAAGAAAATTGCTTGTTTCCATTCAAGGTATGTTTGCATCGATTCCATATGATTTTTTCGTAAAAGTAGTTGGCATGAGTAATTTCCGCATTTCAACCGTTCTTGGCTTGCCATTATTAATCGATAATGAAGACATTATACTTAGAAGTTTGATGCTGGTTGCTTTGGATAATAGGTTCGTTCCTCTTTGGAAAGATGTTTTTGAAGGAAAATTTAAATTGGCAAGGTGGAGTAAGCAGGACAACAGGTTAGAAGATAATCGCTTTTCACGGTTGTCACTTGAATGGAAAAAAGAATGCTCACTACGAACTGATTATGAGCGCAGACAGGCACTTGTTGAAATAGATGTTCTTGTTTCGATGACGCTTGGCATGACATTGGAACAACTTAAAACAATTTATCATATTCAGTTTCCAGTATTACAAAGCTATGAATCCGACACATGGTATGATGCTAATGGTCGAATTGTATTTACAACTAATCGCAGTATGACTGGCGTAGGCTATGACCGCAAAACATGGGAAAGTGAAGTCAAAGATGCACCTGCCGGTAAGAAGTTCTACCGCACTATCACCGACGACACCATGCCCGGAGGCCCTGTGGAGCGTACCATTGAGTATGTAGCTCCCTTTGACCGCTGCGACCGTGAAAAAGACTACGAAATCGCATGGAAGTTCTTTGAAGAAAAATACAAAGGAGGAAACACACAGTGAATTTGCTTGAGACATTAGCGAAAGAATTTAATATTCCTATTGTTGGCGGAGAACACAAAGTGTGGTTCTTCCGTACAAAAGCAGGTCAGTTTTATCACGATTTTAAGGTGAACGCCTATATTGCATTGGGTTGGGACTTGATTTCACCTGAGTTTATTACTGAAACAAAAACGTCAAGGGACAGCAAAAAAGAGCAAATTGAAGCATTATATCCAGATGAAAAGCGTCCTGGTCTTATCCTTGGGCAAATGGAAACCTTTTATACAAAGATGAATGTTGGAGATTTAGTAGTCATTCCTGCGGAGGGTGGCAGAGAAGTATCCATCGGCAAACTTGGAGAGTTGCAAACTAATGTTCAGCACAAGAACGAAGCTGAAGAATACCCGCTTTGTACATATATGCACAAACGCTCTGTTGAATGGGTAAAGGTAGTGGATGTAGTGCGTGACATCTACTTATTCAAGGCCTTGCGGGCACAGCAAACCATATCAGATGTGTCTGAATGCGGAGAGCTGATCTTTAGAAATTTGTTTCCTGTCTACATTTCTGAAGATGGTATTCATGTAACTATGCAAAAGGAAACGGAAGCCAATCTCAATCTGGCGCAGAATGTGGAGCTGCAATATAATTTCCTCACAATAATGGATGAGGTTGCCGGCCTTTACGGAAAAGAAAAATTCAGAGCAGATGTTTCCATCAAAACAGCGGTTGGTTCCCCTGGCTTTCTGGAACTGATTTTACCGGGCATACCGGTATCAGCCGTAGCAGTAACTTTTCTGATAAAGTTTGCAATCGGCAAAGAAAAATCAGAGGCTGGTTCAGCAACTGGAATCCTTGCGCTTGCTTCAAAAATCAATGACTTAATCAACGATTACCATAATCGAAAGAAAATCGATGCCGAAACACAGTTTTTAATAGCGCAAGCGGCAAAAACACAGGCAGAAACAACGCTTATACAGGCGCAAGCGGCCAAAGCAACGGCAGAACTAACGGAGCATACCGAAAAATATGAGCAAATTGCTATTACAAAATCCGGTAGGACAACGGTAGAAGTTGCCGAAGAAAATGAACAGATGGCTCTTGTAAATGCTGATGAAGCGCTGGTAGTTTCAGCGCAAATAGCGGAATGTAGTCATAGAGTATGTGATGCGGCTTCAAGTAGTGGCATTTCGTATGACGGAAAGAAAATAGAAAAAGCGAGCTAAGTGGAATCTATATAGGAAGGAGGAATCTGCATGAACTTTATAAAATCGTTGCATATAGAAGGGTTCAAAAAATTCACCGTATTGGATGTGAGTTTCAATGAGCATATGAATATTCTTGTTGGGGAGAATGAAGCCGGAAAGAGCACTATTTTAGATGCTATCAAAACTGTCTTGAACCAACAATACCGTAATGTTGACAAGTCGGTACTTCGAGATCTTTTCAACACACAAATGGTTGATAAATATATACGGAATCCGAGCGTTGAAACATTGCCATATATTTGTATAGAAGTAGAATTGATTCTTGATCCGACAAAAAAGGGAGCCGATTATTTTTACGGTGAAGTATATGGAGCAAGAAAAAAACAGGGCGAAAAGTATGGTATCCGCTTTGAATGCAGTTTTGACGAGGAACTTGGTGTAGGGTTAGAGCAGCCTATCGCAGATGGTAAAATCCCTTATGAGTATTATTCCCTCACATGGACGACTTTTGCCAATCGATCTTATCAAACGGTTAAAAGACCTCTCAAATTTCTTTCCATTGACACAACAAGCAGTGCGGTTGCTCCCTCTTTTAATTACTACAATAGAACTCTCTTTGCAAGCAGGTATGACGAGCTGACAAGGGTTAAAGCTAAGAATGAATTTCGTGCAAAGTTGGATGAAGCGTTTGATTCTGTTGGGTTGCCACAGATTAGCGACAATCGAAAGTTTGGCGTTGATAGTAAAAAAGTTGTACTTGAAACGGTCTTATCTGTTTACGAAGATTCGATTGCACTCGAAAACCGAGGCAGCGGTATGGAGAGCCTCATAAAAACCCAAATCGCATTAGATAAGGCAAATGGCCTTGATGTGATACTAATGGAAGAACCTGAAAACCACCTTGGATTTACTACCTTGCGAAAGATGCTCCAAGAAATAGCAAACAAGCAAGATGAATCGCAGATTATTATTGCTACACATAACAATATGATTGCCAGCAGACTGAACCTAAACAATGTTCTATGGATAACAGAAGAAGGCGTTAAGTCACTGCTGGATGTAGACAAAGCAGTTGCCGACTTCTTTGTAAGAGCTGACGATAACGCATTTTTGCAGTTGTTGCTCTCTAAAAAAGTATTCCTTGTTGAGGGTGCTACCGAGTTTTTATTGCTTCCGCATTTTTATGCGCAAATCACTAACCACACCATTGAAGAAGATGGTGTGTCTGTAATTTCGTGTAATGGAATTTCATATCAGAAGTATCTTGCTATTGCCAAAGCCACCGGAAAGAAAATAGCGGTTATAACCGATAATGATCGAAAAGAAGATAATATATCCAAATCAAGTGACTTCAATAAAACCAATGGTATGCAGCATATTTTCATGGGCTCAACAATAGCTGATTGGACGTGGGAAATATGTGTCTACAATGCCAATAAAGCGGTGCTGGATGAAATGATAGATGTTCAGGCAGGAGCAAACTATTTATTTCACGATAAAGACTATGGAAAAGTACCGGGGAAGATGTTAAACAATAAGGTGGACACAGCATATCAGATGCTTACATCTGGTAGGGTTTTTGAAGTTCCACAATACATAAAGGATGCAGTCAAGTGGATAAACGAGTAATCTTGGCTGTTGCAGGTTCGGGGAAAACATATCATATCTGCCATACGATTGATTCCCTAAAACGAAATTTAATTCTTGCATTCACAAATGAAAATATCCACAATATACGAAACGAGCTCTGTGATGCTTATGGTGCCGTGCCGGAATTGACTACGGTTATGACTTTCGACTCTTTTGTGTATCGGCAATTGATAAATCTATACGAACCAAGTATCGCTGAACATTTTAATTGTCCTTCTTTTTCAAGCAAAGGTATTTGCACAATCGATCCGCCACCTAAGCAAATAACTACCCCAGGAGGACGGATGATTGCAAACAGAAGGTATATTCCAAAGGATAAACTGGGCCATTATGTAACCAGCCGAAAACAGTACTATTGTGCGAATTTATCGGAACTTGTAATGCAGGTGAAAAAAGGTAGGGAGTCTCTCGTAAAGAGAGCGGCAGCCAGATTAAACTTGTTCTACGATCAAGTCTTCATAGATGAATTTCAAGATTTTCGTGAACACGATTTTGACTTGATTATGGAACTGACAAAGCATTTGAATAATGTGCTACTTGTTGGAGATTACTACCAGCACTCTGTATCTGGAACGAACAATTCGGGTAAACCGTTCAAAATTCAAAAGAACGAGGTATGCTACGCCGACTTTATTGCGATGTTGAAAAATGCTGGCTTTAATGTAGATGAAGCTACATTGCGAAAGTCAAGAAGATGTACAGCATCAGTCTGCGATTATGTAAAATTCAAGCTAGGAATACAGATAGAATCAGCCAGTAAAAAAGAAGGAACCGTCATCTGGTGTGATGATAGAGCAAAAGATGTTCTTGACGACTCTAATATTGTTAAGCTGGTCATTCAGAAAGCAGCAGATTATAAGTTCAATGCCATGAACTGGTCATATTCTAAGGGTGATACCTTCAGTAGTGTGTGCGTAATACTAACAGATAAATTTGATAATATGGACGATGAAGCATTTACGATAAATGGAATAGCTACCTCAACCATAAATAAGCTTTATGTTGCCATGACAAGGAGTAAAGGTGATTTATACCTAATGAAATCTTCTGTTTTCAAGAAAGTTAAGGATAATTACATAAGGGATTAACCAAACATGGAAGGGGGGCGCAAAGATGGCGGGAACAAAAAAAGTCACAAGAATCATGAACGTTACCTTGGAAGAAGATGAATTCGAAAAATTTGATAAGGGCAAAACGCATTCTGACAAAGGGCTGCGTAGTGATAAAGGACAACTCAGTGCGCTTCCGGACATTGCGCCTATTTTGGAAGATGATTTACCGACTAGAGAAGTTGTACGAACAGAAGTGGTATACGAACCGGTTAGTGAAAAATCTTCCGTTGGTGTAAAAATTGCGCAGGCTGGCATTGATATAGTTGGTGAAGTGCTGAGCGACCCGGAAATTCAAGAAGGTATAGCTTTGTTGATAAAAACATATTGGCATTATAAAGTGAAGCCTAAAATATTGACTTGTGTTCAGCAAATTAAAGACAGCTTTGCCCAAGAAAGCAAAGTTTCCAAAATAAAATGTAAGAGTAAGATGACAGAAACAATTGTCTATCAATTTGAAACCAAGAATGAGCAAGGAGAAAACATTGTTGTTACCGGTGAGCAAGCTGAGCAATTACTCTCTACATTTAGACAGAAGGCAAAAGAAATTTCGGCTATGATTTTTATCCTATCTAGCATTAGTGTTAAGGATGAAAAGACGCAGGAGGAATATGGGCTTGAACAATCCTATCTCAGACAACTTATGTCAGAAGAATCTATGAGTACAATGCGGACACTTACTCAACACAAGCAGCTCCTTGATAGAGGAACTGTAATGTGCCTTTCGGATTTTTTGAACGGGCATATTCGTGTTGGAAAACAGCTTGTGAAAATACCGCTGCACGATAGCAATAAGGTCAATTAATAAGGGAGGAAACAGTATGCTACCATCCATACTTGCAAAACAATTGGAGAAAGGTATTGGGGATTACATTGAAACCACATTCCCTATGACCAACGAACCGTTCAAAGATTCGGTTCAGAATATGCTTGCAACGAAAGGCTCAGTTTATCATGAGCCTTATGTTGCTGTGCGCCTCCCGTTCCGTGTGGCAGACGAAATGCCGACTTGCTTTGACGCAATCCACCCTGCATACCTCCCTTATGTACATCAGCAAAAAGCCTTTGAACGATTGACCGGAGATGATGGTAGATCTACACTGGTCGCAACAGGCACAGGTTCCGGTAAAACCGAGTGCTTCCTCTACCCGATTTTGGAATACTGCTACCAGCACCGTGGCGAGCGTGGCATTAAGGCACTGATTATTTACCCGATGAACGCCCTTGCTACCGACCAGGCAAAGCGTATTGCTGAGTTGATTTTTGGCAGTGAGGAACTTCGTGGTAATGTGACGGTTGGTATGTATGTTGGTGGACAGGAACACACCCCTGCCCGTATGATGAGCGAACATGGCGTTATTACCGACCATGAAACAATGCTGAACAGCGCACCGGATATTCTGATGACCAACTACAAGATGTTGGATTATCTGCTGGTTCGCCCGAAGGATGCGCTATTATGGCGTGATAATGACTCGGAAACTTTAAAATATATTGCGGTTGATGAGCTACACACTTTTGATGGTGCACAAGGTACTGACCTTGCTTGTTTGCTACGTCGTTTGAAACGCCGCCTAGGTATCTATGACGGTTATTTGTGTTGCATTGGTACTTCTGCAACGATGGGGTCTAAAGATAATAACAGCAGTATTCTGGAATATGCTTCTGAAATCTTTGGTGAGCCTTTCGATAAAGATGCGGTAATTACAGAAGACCGCCTAAGTTCGCAGGAGTTTTTTGATGGCAAGGATGTTTCTGAATTTACGATGCCGTCCGCTGACCAGGTAGCCGAACTTGATGTGCTGGCTGCTGAGGATGAGCCTTCTTCTTATCTGCAACACGCAGTACAGGACTGGCTCCCAAACTTTGGGCTTGATGTACTGAGCGATGAAGGCAGGATTGAGCTTGGCGATGAACTGGTGCACCACAGCTTCATGCAGGCGGTGATTAACCTGACCGGTGGCACCTATTACCAAGTTTCCAAGATTGCCGAGGAACTATCCACCCACTACCCAGAATTAAAGGGACTTCAAGCCCCTTCCGTTTTAATCAACTCACTCTTTGCGCTTGTTTCCCATGCTCGTATCGGTAAGCCAGGAAAGCTGCGCCCGTTCTTGAATGTCCAAGTGCAACTGTGGATGCGTGAGCTGCGCCGTTTGGTAGCAAAGGTTGATTCAGATGCTATCACCTATGAGATCGCACATGATTTGAACAAGCAGCAGGCAAAGCAATATCTTCCTGTTGTCAACTGCCGTGATTGCGGCATTACTGGATGGGTATCTATCCTTAATGAGCGCAACAATGCCACAATGGTCAATTTGGATGCGTTCTATAACCTCTATTTCCGTGCAGATGATAAGATTGTCATGATGTTTCCACACTCCCATGAGGAGCATATTGCCGATATGATACCGGGACGGATATGCCCGGACTGCCTGCAAGTGAAAATTGGCGAGGAAGGCAGCAGCGATTGCCCAAGTTGCGGCGCTGAAATGGTGGATGTGTTAATGCCTAACCCAATTAGAACTTCCGGCACAAAAGACCATAAGCAGTATGTTTGCCCTTGCTGCGGCAGCCGCCGTGGCCTTTCGTTGATGGGCTTGCGAAGCGCAACTGAAATCAGCGCAAGTATTTCACAGATGTTTGCTTCTCGCTTTAATGATGATAAAAAAACTTTGGCATTTTCGGATAATGTGCAGGATGCAGCGCACCGTGCCGGTTTTTTCAATTCCCGCACATGGCGTTTTGGTTTGCGTACCGCCATACAAAAATATTGTGTTGAATCTGGTTCTGGTCTATCGTTGGCAGATTTCCAGGACAGCTTCATTCAGTATTGGCATGACCATATGACACCGGAGCAGTTTGTCAGCTTTTTCATTGCGCCTAATATGACATGGAAAAATTCGTATGAGGATATGGTGAAAAACCGCAAACTTGGGAAGGATAAGCAGGCACAAATACTGGTTTATGAAGTGGAACAGCGCATCAAATATGAAATCATGCTGGAATACGGTCTTGCCGGCAAGATTGGTCGTACACTTGAAAAGTCAAGCTGCTCGGTACTTTCCTTTGCCGAGGATGATGTTCTGGCGATTGCAGATGCCGTGCAGGAGAGAACTGTCAATGAACTCGGTGTATTGACCACCGAGAATGTGAATTCCTTCCGGCGCATGGTACTTGGCTATCTGAACATTATGCGTACCAATGGTGCATTTGCAGACCATGTGTTTGATGAATATACAATTGGTAACGGCAACGGATATATGTTGTCGAATGACAGAAACCGCTGGTTGCCTGGTCGCCAGTCTGGTCGTAATACCCCTCGCTTCATTGCCGAGCAGGTTGGTGGGGGTAGAAAATCACTTGAATTTGATGCTCCTTTTGCTAACAAATATGTGGACTGGATTGTATCTTGCTGTACCGAGATAATGGTTGAGGAAAATAATTTCCGTACAATTAGCAAGTTCATTTTAGAAGAAGCAATGAAGCAACAAGTAGTTTCAGCGGTGCCTTCGTCTGCCGATTACAAAGTATACGGCTTAAATAAAAAACGAGTATTTGTTACCGATGATGTAGTTCAGATGCGATGCGAAAGCTGTGGCTCCCTTTATGCGGTTGCAGCTGAAAATGCTGAGCTTTGGGAAAGTGCGCCTTGCCAAAGGGCAAACTGCGGTGGTTTTTTGGAAAAGTACCAGACAGATGAAATCAATTACTATGGTCGCTTGTATAGTGCCGGTAATTTGGCTCGTATTAACGCAAGAGAACATACCGGATTGCTGGAACGACCTGACCGTGAACAACTTGAAATAGACTTTAAGCGTGAGAAAGATACGCAGGAAATTTGGGATCCAAATGTACTTTCCTGCACCCCTACTTTGGAAATGGGTATTGATATAGGTGACCTTTCCACAGTTATCCTTTGCAGTATGCCGCCCGCCCAGAGCCAGTTTTTGCAGAGAGCAGGGCGAGCCGGCCGTAAAGACGGAAATGCCTTGACTTTGGCAGTAGCAAATGCAAGACCACATGACTTGTATTTTTATGCTGACCCGTTGGATATGATTGCCGGTAATGTGACACCGCCTAAAATTTTCCTTCGAGCATCGGCGGTTTTGGAGAGACAGTTTGTTGCTTTTTGCCTTGATTCCTGGGTAAAAAAAGGTGTTCCTGACGGCGCAATCCCTGATAAAGTTGGCGTTGTTTTGAATAAGCTCGACAAACGTCCTGCCGATATGTTCCCATTCAATTTCCTCGATTATGTACAAAGTACGCAGGCAAGACAGCTGAATTCGTTTATGCAGATGTTTGCTGCTTATCTTGATCAAAGCTCTAGGGATGAATTGCAGGACTTTGTGCGTGGCAAAGGTTCTGGAGATAGCCCGATGTATGTGAAGATTTTGGATGCTTTTGAGGACTTGAAAAAGCAGCAGGATGCCTTGCGCACAAGCGTAGAAGCACTGAAGGGAATGATTAAAGACCTTGAAGCAAAGCCGAAAGACATCTCCTATGATGAAGAAATCAAAGACCTAAAGAGCGAAGAATCTGCTCTGCTCAGTGTATTGCAGGAGCTTGGAAAGAAGAATATCTTTAACTTTCTGTCAGACGAAGGATTGCTGCCGAACTATGCCTTTCCGGAAGCTGGGATCATTCTGCGGGCTATTCTTTACCGTAAAGAAGATGAGCAGACGGTACCGTCTGCGGGCAAGAAGAAATATGAAAAGATGGTCTACGAGTACAGCCGTTCAGCTTCCTCCGCTATCAGTGAGTTCGCACCAAACAATAGTTTCTATGTAGATGGGCGTAAGCTCACAATAGACCAAGTAGACTTGACCACGGCACAAACAGCCAAGTGGCGTCTTTGCCCAAATTGCTCTCATGCACAAATAGAAGAAACCGGAAAAAATACCTCCGCCTGCCCGCAGTGTGGAAGCCCTGCTTGGGCAGATTCTGGTCAGGTTCGCATAATGCTGAAGGTTCAGATGGTGTACTCTAATATGGACTATACTAAGAGCTTAATTAGCGACGAGACAGAGGAACGCTCCAATGTCTTCTACTGCAAGCAGCTGTTGGTTGATGTGGATGAAGACCATGATATTTCAAGTGCATACCGAATGGATAACGAGGACTTCCCATTTGGCTATGAGTTTGTACGAAAAGCAACACTTCGAGAAATTAACTTTGGCGAAAGCGATATGACTGGCGAAAAGCTTTCGGTTTCCGGTGTTGAGGATGTGCGCAAAGGATTCAAAATTTGCAAGTATTGTGGAAAAATACAACCGGAACACGGAAAAGCAAATCATAGTTTTGCCTGTAAAACAAGGAAAATGACTTCCATCATGCAGACAGATGCCTATGAAGAATGCCTGTTCTTGTATCGGGAATTTAACACAGAAATTCTGCGATTGCTGGTTCCCGCCACCACAATGGATTCCTCAACGGTTAAGATGGAGTCTTTCGTGGCAGCTTTTATGCTGGGGATGAAAGAGTATTTTGGTAATGTTGATCATCTCAGAGCAACGGTAAGCGAAGTCCCTGTTCCAGATGCAGATTATCGCAAACAGTATTTGGTTATCTATGATTCCGTTCCTGGTGGCACTGGCTATCTAAAGCAGCTGATGCATGAGAAGAACGCTTTGATTGAGATTTTTGAAAAGGCACTTTATGTAATGGAAAACTGTTCTTGTAGAGACGACCCACATAAGGATGGATGTTATCACTGCTTGTTTGCATATCGTCAGAGCCAACAAATAGGCAATATTTCAAGAAGCACAGCAATCCATATTTTGAAGTCCATATTATCAGGTAAGGATAATGTGCAGAAGATCAACAAGATTAACGACATTCCTGTGAACCCTCTGTTTGATAGTGAACTTGAGCAGCGCTTCATGGAAGCAGTGCGCACTAAGGTTGGGGCTGCAAATGTCAGCGATACCATTCGTAACGGAAAACATAGCTACTACATAAAAATAGATGATGTTGCATGGGAGATTGAACCTCAAGTGTTGTTGGATGCCGCAGATGGTGTCAAGGTTGCTTGTAAACCCGACTTTATGTTCTGGCCTGTTTCGGCTCCAAATCACAAACCCGTGGCAGTATTCACTGACGGGTTCCTGTACCACAAGGACATCGTGGCAGACGATACAATTAAGCGTGAAGCAATTCGCAGAAGTGGGAACTATCGAGTATGGTCGCTGAGTTTTAAGGATGTGCAGAATGTATTTGTTCCACAAGGCGATTATGCTACACCAACATTGGAAGCTGAGAAAATGCCATATGGAAAAGTTATGTACCAGAATATTGTGAAAAAGCTGGGCGTTGATATTATAGAGCCAGCTAAACTTTCGGCTTTTGATTTATTGATTGCATACTTAAAAATGCCGGATGCAGAAAGTGTATTGGTGGGGCAGGCTTATGCTTATTCACTCTCACTACTGGAGCCAAAACTTATCAACAACAGTTTGGCGTTTAATAATTGGAAAACGATTGTGGATGAAATCAACGAACAGGCTCACTTTACAAGAACAAACTTTGTGTTCCCAGGCACGGCATACGGAAGCTGGATTCCGAGAAATTCCAATGCGCATCTTGCACTCCACGCTGGTATCATTGCAACAGAACTAAAAAAAGATGGAGCAGTTGCTGTCTGCGCTGTTTTGAATGACGAAAAGGATAAACGCACGGACAAGTACGAAGCAGAGTGGAATGGACTTTGGCAATTCTACAATATCATGCAGTTTGCAAAAGAGTTCGTTGCTGTATCATCGACAGGTATGGCGCAAATGGATTATTTAGCTCTTCCGGTAATTATCAATGCGGATGTAGATGTGGTTATGGATGTTGATGCAGTCAGCACAGCGGACTGGATGGCAATCAAGAAACTGCTATTTGATGATGAATCAAAGGCTTTTGCGGACACGGTCAAAGGACTTGAAATTCCAGTGCCAAATGAAGACGACATTGGTTATGAGGTTGAGGGTGACGATGGAGAAGTTATTGCAACGGTTGAAATCGCATGGCCTGATAAGAAGATTGGCTTTATAACCGAAGAACAAATGCCTGATAAAGAAAAATTGGAAACAATAGGTTGGAAAATTATTGGATTACTTGATGCCACTGATGCAGTCAACCTGTTTCGCCAGAGCGAGCAGGAGCGTCTGCCAGTGACAGACTCAATCGTAGGAGGTGAAAATAAATGACGGAACAATTAAAGGTTGCAATTTCATCGGACTTTCTAACGGCGTTTGCCAAATTGCCAAGGCAGATTCAAGGGAAAGTAACGGAGTTCGTTAATAAATTCCGCAATGATCCAACTGCACCGGGTATCAATTATGAGAAAATATCTTCGGGGATGGATAAAAAAATATATTCCGTGCGTATAGATGATACCTATCGTGGTATTGCAGTGCGGCAACCTGAAACCGGAGTATACCTTCTCCTATGGGTTGACCATCATGATGAAGCATATCAATGGGCAGCTAATAAGCGATGCGAAGTAAACCCCAAAACAGGTGCCATTCAGGTCTTCGATGTGCAAAACATTACTGAAGAAGTAAAGGTGCCAGTAGAGCTGTCCCTATTTGCAAAAGCGACGGATGAGGATTTACTGAAACTCGGAGTTCCTGAAGCGCAGTTGGAATACATCCGGAGTTTTTCAGACATTGGAAAATTCTATAAAGCCGAGCCATCTATTCCGCATGATGCTTATGAATACCTTTCTTGGATAGTGGAAGGATTTGACATTGCTGAAGTCTTAGAATTGGCAGAAGAAGAACAGACAACGGCAGAAATGAAAGAGGACTTAGCAGCAGCGTTAGATGCTCCTTCAACATTAAAATCTTTTGTTGTTGTAGATGGTGAGGATGAGCTTCGGAGGATTATGGCAGAGCCCCTTGAAAAATGGCGCGTTTTCCTACATCCTACGCAACGAAAAATAGTGCGTAAAAACTATTCCGGTGCAGCCCGTGTGCTTGGTGGTGCAGGTACTGGAAAAACGGTTGTTGCTATGCATAGAGCAAAGCACCTTGCTTCTGCATTGACTGGACAACAGCGGATTTTATTCACGACTTTTACGGCGAATTTGGCAGCAGATATTAAAGAAAATCTCCGCAAAATTTGTTCAATGGAAGAACTACGTCGAATTGAAGTAATTCATCTTGATGCTTGGGTTAATCAGTTCCTAAAAGAGTCTGGCTTTACTGCTCAGATAGGTTATGATGAGGCAATACAACCATTATGGGAAAAGGCAGTTTTGCTTGCCAATGTTGATTTGCCTTTTGATACAGCATTCTATGAAGAAGAATGGACTCGTATTGTAATTGCACAGGAAGCACTTACTCTTGAAAAATATGTTAAGGCAACCCGAAATGGTCGTGGAACCCGTCTTGACCGAAAAAAGCGCATGACAGTTTGGAAAGTATTTGAGATTTATCAGAATTTGATGAAAGAGAATCAGATACGAGATATAAACACCGCTATGTATGAAAGTTCAAAACTTCTCACAGCGGCAAGCAGCAGACCAAGATATGCACACATTATTGTGGATGAAGGTCAGGATTTCAGTGACAACGCATATAGGCTTTTGCGAGCATTGGCGGGCGAAGAACATCCCAATGATATTTTCATTGTCGGTGATGCACATCAAAGAATATATCGCAATCATCCAACTCTTTCAAAGTGTGGAATCAATGTTCGAGGGCGGAGCAGTATCTTGAAAATTAATTACCGTACCACAGAGGAAATTCGTCGATATGCTTTTGCACTTTTGAACGGTATATCTTTTGATGATTTGGATGTAGATACGGACTTGGGTGATAAGTGCCAGTCTTTGACACATGGCGAAAAGCCAATCATCGAAAAATTCAAAGATGCCAGTGCGGAGTTTGACTATTTGCTGAGTGAAGTAATTCATCTCAAAAGTAGTGGCGTTGCACTCACGGATATTTGTATAGTTGCCAGAACGAAAAAGTTGGTAGACGATTATATTGCTCAGTTTACGAAGGCAGGCATTCGCTCCTATGCAATCAAACGAAATAAGGGTGATGATCGTAGCTTTGACGGGCTGCGTATTGCTACAATGCATCGGGTAAAAGGTTTGGAATTCAAATATGTATTTGTTGCTGCCGTAAACAGCCGAATTGTTCCTTTGACCTCTGCTATCAACAAAACAGATGCTGTTTCAGAAGCAGAATCCATTGCATCGGAGAAGTGTTTGCTCTATGTTGCTTTGACTCGTGCTCAAAAGGGTGCATATATTACAAGTTACGGTAGAACATCAGAATTTTTGGGATAAAGAAATGACGATTATGACAAACGCAGAAAAGAAAAAGCTGCTTCAACAGCTTAATGCAAACCGTATCTTTCGAGAAACGATCTACTACGAAGCTTTGGAGCAACTTGGAGATTTGAAAACGAATTATAGTGACTACATGGTCACAGAACCAATAAGTTGTGACGAGGAGTTGCAGCGGCTCCCGAATGCGGACTATGAGCTTTGCACAGCACTTTTGACTATGGTACTTCGGGAAGATCACTTTTGTAATGGCTCATTTGAAAGAAGATGCAGAGCTGGACAGGTTCAGCCTATTATCGACCGGATGATTGTGTTATTATAATAAGAAAATCGGTTGACAAGAAACTCGAAAATATGGATAAACTACTATGAAGGAGGTGTATCCTTTGGATTCCAAAACCTTAAAAACAATGTTGGAAATTGGGGAAACGGTTGCCGTAGAGTTTAAGCGATGTGGCAATGGGATTGAATCAGATACCTACGATAGCGTATGCTCGTTTTTGAACCGTTTCGGTGGCGATATATTCATGGGCATATTGGATGATGGCACAGTAATTGGTGTCCCTCCAAAAGCCGCCCTGGACATGGTGAAGAATTTTATTACAGTTATCAGTAATCCGGCACTTTTTACGCCAACAATATACTTATCCCCAGAAATTATAGAGTATGAGGGACATACAATCATTCATGTTCATGTACCGCCAAGTGCGGAGGTTCATAGCTATAAGAAAATCATTTTCGACCGTGTGAATGATGCAGATGTGAAAGTTACAGCAACAACACAGATAGCGTCTATGTATATTCGCAAGCAAAACATCTTCACGGAGAAAAAGATATACCCTTATGCAACTATTAACGATTTGAGAACGGATTTGCTTCCAAGGATTCGACAGATGGCAGTAAACCATGCCGGTGGCAGTCACCCATGGGAGAAGATGTCGGATGAAGAATTGTTGCGAAGTGCAGGACTGTATGGAACAGATGTGGCAACGGGAGAATCTGGCTATAATCTGGCTGCCATTTTGCTGCTTGGTAAAGACGAGGTTATTCAAAATGTCTGCCCTGCTTATGAAACTGATGCCCTTGTTAGGAAAGTGAATGTTGACCGATATGATGACAGGGAGATTGTGCGAACCAATCTGATTGAGAGTTTCGATCTATTGATGGATTTTATCAAGAAGCATCTGCCGGACAAGTTCTTTTTGGAGGATGAAAACAGGGTCAGTCTGCGAAATATCATTGCAAGAGAGATTGTCAGCAATACCCTTATGCACCGAGAATACACAAGCTCTTATGCAGCAAAGCTGGTTATCAAAGGCGACCAGATGTATACGGAAAATGCGAATAGAGCAACAAATAATGGCTTTATCACACCGGATAATTTGGAACCAAACCCGAAGAATCCGTTGATTGCATCCTTCTTCAGAAATATAGGCAGAGCTGACAGATTGGGGTCTGGTGTTCATAAGCTGTTTAAGTACACAAAACTCTATTCTGGGAAAGACCCGGTGTTCCAGGAAGGCGATGTCTTCCGTATTGTTGTGCCGTTGGATGATAGCTACTCCTTTGATATGGAACTTGGTTCATCTGACCCAAATCGTGACCCAAAAGCTGACCCAAATGACCCAAATCAAATTGGCACTTCCCAAAACGAAAATCTGATTTTAGGTCAGATTCAAGATGATCCATATATTACACGAAAGCAACTTGTAAAAAATACAGGTATATCCGATAGTACGGTAAAGCGTGTTTTGGCAGAACTGAAGAGTAAGAACAAGATTGAAAGAATTGGTTCTAATCGTTCCGGTCAATGGAAAGTCAACGATTAACTGAATAATACAAAAACATAGAAGCTCAGATACTAATGTGGAATTAGTATTCTGGGCTTCTTTTTGCTTTATTGAGGCTAATATGACCGTATAGTAAAAATAATTTAATTGAAATTATTCTGTAGAGGCATAATGCTTTTATAGTAAATCGACATCAAGGCGATTTGCCCATACAATAAAATCAATAACAAACAAGGTGGTGATTTTACGATGGACGCAAATATGGTTAATTATAAGATGATTGGACAACGAGTTAAAGAGGCGCGAGTCAAGCTGGGCTGGCAGCAGTCGGAACTTGCACATAGAGCGGGACTTACCACTTCTCACACAAGCCATATCGAAACCGGTCAAACCAAAGTGGCTTTACCGACTATCGTTAAGATTGCTAATACTTTGTCTGTTTCGGTTGACGAGCTGTTATGTGACAGCGTGGAACAGGTGCAGAATGTTTACGATAAGAAAATAGCGGAAGAGCTGGCAGATTGTGATGCTGCTGAGCTACAAGCATTTCTTGAGATAATTCGATCTACAAAGGCTGTGATTAGGAAAACTAGAAAATCATACTATTAGTCTTTCCAATGATTACAACCAATTACTTCGGCGAAAAATATATCAGATAGTACCCTCGCCCTTTATGGCTTCAAGGCAAATGCAAATTTGCCCAAGAAGCTATGACTCGCGGGGGTACCTTTTTATTTTAGAACAACAGCTATGCGTTTCTGTTTTTGCAAGAAATTGTGAGAATAGAAACGCTATTTTTATATCCAGGGATAATTACCGATGTCGCTCTCCTCCGAGCGAGCTTGAAACCTATCAAATTGGATTTCAAAAAAATGGAGGAATACAAGAATGTATTACGATAACAAGAAAAGCGGGAAAAGAATCCAACAGCTTAGAAAAGATATAGATTTAACGCAGGAGCAACTTGCAGATAACCTCAACATCAGCCACAGCACAATGGGAAGAATCGAGCGAGGTTCGCAAGGTATATCCATTGATTTACTAATTGAGGTTGCTGCATATTTTGGCGTTTCTCTCGATTACATACTGCTTGGCAGAGAGATGCAGACGGACAAACTCAAGAACCAGATTAGGGCTATGATGAAACAGCTTGAGGAGTTAGAAAAGCGCTTATAATAGGTCAAATTATGTAAGGTAATGCGTCAAGTCACGCCCTAAAAAGATGAATGAATACACGATAAAATTGTCTTGTAAACACCGGAACGGTGTTTACTCGCTCCTTGACAAGTACATATTCATTCATCAAGTCCATTCCTGTTTGTGGTGCGCAAGTGCCAGCCATATCAGTGATACGCCATGACATACAATCAATCGGAAACATCGGCAAAAAAGAAATTGTCAAAAACAAGTGCCAATGTTGTTTTTGCTTGGGAGTAAAGAGCGAGCAATATTAGCTGTGAAAATTGGGTTGTTCCCAATACGGCGATGAAAGCAACAGGGACAATGATACTTCTGCTCAGCCACAGCCCACGTAACAGAGGATCACGCAATGGGAGCAGCCCGGTGAGAACCACGGGGAGGTTGAACACCTATGGAGCTGGTAACAAACAGCCGCTTGATGATTTCCCGCAAAGGCACAATGCCTTTTTCCTGGGGTGTTAAGAACAAATTTGGAAAACACATATTATAAGGAAGGGCGGCATTCATGCGGCCCTTCGGTACATACACAATGAAAGGAGGAATGGAACGGATGCGAGAAAATTGGGTGTACCGTAGAGGGGATATTTATTATGCAGACCTCACACAGTATCTTGGTTCGGAGCAAGGAGGAAGCCGTCCAGTTATAGTGATTCAAAACAATACTGGCAATTTCCATGCCCCTACTTTGATTGTGTCAACAGTCACTTCCCGTGCGGACAAAAAGCTGGATCAGCCGACGCATTATTTATTAAGTGGAAACTCAGCTTTTACAAAACCCTCGGTGGCGCAGCTGGAACAGATTTTTACGATAGACAAGCAGCGAGTGCAGAGGTACTTAGGGAAGTTGACGCAGAAAGAATTGTGTTTCGTTGAAAAAGCTCTGACCGTAAGCCTATCATTGCCGGCTCCAAAAGAGCCAAGACGAAGTAAATAAGATAGACATGTCAAGGATGCTGTAATCAAAATGGTATCCTTGACCTATTTTTGTAGAAGGAGGACACAACATGGAAAAACTGATTACCAGAAAAGAAGCTGCAAATCTCTTAGGGATAAGCATTGCTACCCTGGATGCGGCTCGTAATAATGGTTTGATTTCTTATGTGCAGTATGTAGAAAACGGCTGTGTATATTTTACGGATGTAGCCCTTCAGGAATATATTGCAAAATGCACACGCAGAGCAAAACCTATGGAAAAGAACAGTATTTACCGAAAGCCACGAACAGCCAGAGCGTGAGCAAATCGACATCCTTGCTGAATGTAGAGGTATCTGGTAAAACCAAGGTACAGCGATGGATATTTTACGATTAGGAGGTGCCGAAAATGGCAAAGAAAAGAAAAAAGCTGATTCCCGACTATGGTACAGTCACGCTCAACGGTATTGAGTATTATAGAACGAGAATCGAAAATTCAGAAGGTAAAATGGTGGCTCTTTATGCGAGAACACCGGAAGAATTGTATGATAAGGAACTAGAAGCGTTCGATCGAGTAGACAATGCTTTGTTCAATCGAAAATCACCCACGATTGAGGAATATTGTGAGAAATGGCTGTTGATGCAGTCAGTTCATGTGCGAGCTACAACTTTGACGGATTACACCTCCAAGGTTAGGCGACATATTATCAAAGAATTGGGTGATAAGCGAATAGCAGATGTTACCCTGGATGATATTCAGATTGCCCTCGTCCCTGTTTCTAAAAAATCTGCATCGGTATATAAGTCGGTCGTTATTCTGTATAAATCAATTTTTCGTGCAGCAAAGGAAAGTCGAATTATCGAAATAGACCCGACAGTACATCTTACCGCAAAGGGCGGCGGCGTTCCACAAAAGGATAAAGTAGCATTGACAGATGAGCAGGCTTCATGCTTATTAGATGCGATTCAAGGACTGCCACCTTATGTATTTGTAATGATTGGGTTGTATGCAGGGTTAAGGCGTGAGGAAATTTTGGCTTTGAAATGGGATTCCGTCTATCTGGATTCAGATGCTCCGTACTTAACAGTAAGGAAAGCATGGCATACGGAAAACAACAGACCGGTCATTTTGGAAGAATTAAAAACAAAGGCAGCGGAGAGAAATATTCCACTTCCGGATTGTTTGGCAGAATGTCTGAGAGAAGCAAAGACAAAATCAACTTCGGAGTATGTAGTTGCAAATAGGGACGGCAATCCGCTGTCCTATACGCAGTTCAAAAGGCTGTGGCAGTACATTGTTACCAGAACAGCCAAGGAACGAGTTTATTTCAAATATGAAGATGGAAATCGTGTGAAGCATACCGTCAAACCTGTTCTTGGAGAAAAAGCTGCCCATAACGGTAGAGTGATTTACAGCTTGGACTTTGAGGTGACACCACATCAATTACGCCACACATACATTACGAATTTAATTCATTCCTCGGTAGACCCGAAAACAGTTCAATACTTAGCTGGTCACGAGAACAGCAAAATCACGATGGATATTTACGCAAAAGTAAAATACAACAGACCTGATGAACTGGTAAGAACAATGGGCAAAGCATTTGACCTGTGGGATGCAGTATAAATAAGGTAAGCACCACCAATTAAATAGAAAATGATACAAGAGCGAGGCAAGGATGTCTCGCTCTTTGTTTTACATAATCGACATCATTTATTAAGTGGGTGTTTTCTGATAAAAAGTATGTGTAAGCGAAAAACATTCACGAACAGGAGAGGAGAATTATTATGGCAAAGAAAACAGAAATTCCGGAGTACGGAACAGTTGTGAGAAAAGGAACGGTATATTATAGAACCCGTATTCTGGATGTAGACGGTAAGCAAGTGAGCCTATATGCTACCACTTGCGAAGAATTATATGAAAAGCAGTTAGCGGCAAGGCGTGAAGTAGAAGCAATCATTTTCCGCAGAAAGCACCCGACTGTTGAAGAATACGCTGAAAAGTGGCTGCTGATGCAATCGGCAAAGGTATCGACGGCTACCATGCGAGGATATACTTTCGCCATGAAAAACCATGTCATCAAGCCTATGGGCGATATGTATATGGAGGAAGTTACCGCAGATGATATTCGATTGGCACTCGTGCCGCTGTCGAAGAAATCAGCGGGGCTATATAACACGGTGAATATGCTCATCAAGAGTATCTTCTACTCGGCAGAACGCAATCAACTGATTGAACATAATCCTTGTGTCGGTCTTTCCAGCAAAGGCGGTAAGGCAAAGAAAAAGAAAGAAGCATTAACAGACGATCAAGTGGAGGTACTTGTGAATACAGTCAGGGGACTTCCTCCCTATCTGTTTGTTATGATTGGCTTGTATTCCGGACTTCGACGAGAAGAAATTCTTGCTCTGCAATGGGACAGTGTGTTCTTGGATGCAGTTACCCCGTACATTTCCGCGCAGAGAGCATGGCGTTCGGAGCATAATAGACCTGTGGTTTCTACGGTACTAAAGACCAAGGCAGCAAAGAGAGAGATTCCAATTCCAAAGTGTTTGGTTGAGTGCCTTCGAGAAGCCAAGGCGGAATCTATATCGGAATATGTCATTGCAGACAGCAAAGGCGAGCCGCTTGCCTATTCGCAATTTATGCGTGTTTGGGAATATATCGTTGTTCGTTCTACGAAAGAGAGAACCTACTATAAATATGTAAACGGGCAGAGTATTAAATACAGCGTGAAGCCAACGCTTGGTATGAAGCAGAAAAACAATCCGAAGGTTGAATATACAATAGATTTTAATGTAACCCCACACCAGCTGCGACACACCTATATCACCAATTTACTCTATGCTGGGGTTGACCCGAAAACAGTTCAGTACCTTGCAGGGCATGAAAATAGCAAAACAACTATGGACATCTATGCCAAGGTAAAGTACAATAAGCCAGAGGAACTGTTTGATGTAGTGAACGGAGCTTTTGAGCGGTAAGACAATGACAAGTAAATAGCACCACTTTCTTGGTTAAGGGGTAGGACAACCGAGGACACGGAGTGCCAAAAACCCTGTAATATCAAGGAAAAACGGCACAGAGATAATTCGAATATGGACTCAGTCTGAAGACTATACCGTAACCGGTGACTGCAGCTGGATCATGACGGACGATCACCGCCTGCGTCAGAGTGAAGCCAGAAATTTCTTCCAGATTACGGCTGGCGATTATGATGGAGACAACAAAGATGAGATCGTAGTCTACAGTCCGGAAAATAATGATGCATTTCTGCAGGAGTATGAGGTGGGCACAGACGGTCTGACTTTGACTGCAGCAGGCAGCAGACTCAGCCTGAGCACTATGACAGGTGCAAGATACGGCCAGCTTTCATCTAAGCCGAAGAACAAGGCTTATAAACTGTCATGCTCTCTTACCAGCGGAGACTTCGACGGAGACGGTGTGGAGGAAATGGCGGCAGCAGTGGGCAGCTGCAATTTTACGGGTGATACTGTAGATGGAGGAAAACCGGTTTTCAGCAGCTGCTCGAGTGAGGCAGAACTGCGTGACAATATGGCGGTGTTTTCAACTTATCTTTCGGTTTTTGACAACAGCGACAGTGGCTCGCTTAGCCAGACCGGAAGCCCGAAAAAGCTTATTGAAAAGGTTGGCGGACCTGATACGGACACTCCAAATGCCGTATATACATATAGGATGCTTTATGCAGGCACTGCATCGGCAGCCGACGTCAATCAGGATGGGCAGGATGAGATAATAGTGGCAGGCTATTCAGGAAATCCTACCGCTACATACTATGGAAGCGCTCAGGGCTTTAATGTATTCGACATGGATAAGACCCATTTGGCAGCTTCAGTGATAGCCTACGGATCTGGAAACTACACTGCCGGCAGCCTGCAGTATTTGAAAATGAACAATTATACATCGTCTGGATTTAAAGACGATAAGGATAACATCTGGCCTAAAACTGCTGTATGCTGCGGCTATGTCAGCGGCAGATCAGCTGGAGCTCAGGTATTCATCGACGGCACGGTCTACAGTGTGAATGGAACGGAAATTACGCCGGTCTATACGGCAGGATTCTTTGATCGGGACTTCAATGCTCTGACAGTCAATACTGATGATAATAGTACCGAAAGTGGTACGTCAGAGGTATTCACCGTACGGAGTTACTGCGTTGAGACGGTAACGGCAGGCAATTTCAATCACAACTACGACGGGCAGGAGCAGTTCACATTTACCCTTCAATATCGAGGTGGTGATAAAAACGATCATGAATACACGTATAAACTTGGCAACATGGGTGGCAGAGGATACGATAATGGCGTCGTCACCAGCTATTACGTAAGTGTTTTGGGATATCACGATGGTGATCATATTCAGAGACAGTACTATAACGTATGGAACAAAGGCGACGATCCAACCAATAAGCGTCTCAATCTGGTGCCGGTATCTGTGGATAGCGACAACGATGGTGTCATAGCACAGTATGACAAAGTTGCCTGCGGCTATACTGATCCGCAGGTACAGTCAGTGCTTCAGGCAGCGCCGTACTTTGATGAGCTTGGAGATTATGACAATCACACAAATAATGAAACGAGCTATACGGTGACATCATCATATACGGTTGGGCAAAGTTCTTCAACGACAACATCTCTCAGTTATGGATTCACAGGAGAGGGGAGCTTAGGTCTGGCAACTGCAGGCGTTGAAGCAGGCAGGACGTCGGAATTCACCAAGAATTTTGAACAGGAATATGAGAAAGAGTACAGCACGACGTTTACCGCAGTCAATGAGGATACTGTCATCGTGCAGAGGACACCTGTTGCTGTATTCACGTACGATGTCTTAAAGGAAAACGGAAAGTGGGCAAAAGACGGGTACCACATAACGGTACCGCTGAAGCCAGTTTATTATCAGCTGTCAGTTGATAATTACAACAGACTGGTAAAGGAATATAACGCAAAGCAGGACGCTAATAACAAGGCGAAGAACAAAACTAAACTTATTGCAATCACTGACGCCGATCTCCCGGATGCGACGGGTGATCCGTTCAACTACTGGAAGAAATGGGCTGATGCCGGAACCGGCGGCGAGACTTTGAGCAAGGATTCGTCATATCCTCTCGGATACAACGGCGGCTGGGCTCAAAGCGAGTGGTCAAAGAGCGGCTCGACGACGGAAGGCATAGAACAGTCCCATGGCATTCACCTGAGTTTTACTCTGGCCTTTGGTACAGATGTAGAACTCATCGGCGGATATCACGCAGGAGCGTATATTGAGGCAGAGTCATCAACGACCACCGGAACATACAAAACTACGACAAATGCTAAAGGAGCTGCCGGAACGGTTTGGAACCTGGATGAATCATCTATGAAAGCCGACAGCGGCATTTCAGAGGCAGTTACCAGAGCTTACGGCTTCAACTGGAACTTCGGAAAATGGGAGCGTCAGCTGAACGCAAATCAGGAAAACGTCATGTTCTTCGGCTACACTCTGACAGGCGTCAAGGCGCCGTCACCGGAGGCCACAGACCTAAGCGCTGAGGCACAGTCTGTTGATACCGTCGACCTGACGTGGACGGCTCCGGAAGCTGACAGCGGCAGGCCGTCAGTGACCGGATACAACGTATACAAGAAGGCCAGCGATGGCGAGTGGGTACTTGCAGCAGGCAATTTGCCGGCAGATGCAACTTCCTATGAATTCACAGGACTTGACAGCAATACTGCATATGAATTTACAGTTACGACGCAATACAGCGGAGGCGAGGGCATGTATGCTCCGTCTGCATCTGTAACGACGCCTAAGATGAATTATACTCTGACACTTTCCGCATCACCTGCAGCCACGGCGACAGTAACGGCTGCCCATGACGGAAACGTGGAACTGAAGAGCGGAGACAAATGTCCGGAGGAGACGATCGTCTTTGTTGATGCAAAAGCAAAAGACGGATATGCTATCACAGGCTACAGCATCATCAGCGGCGGTACGACCAAAACCAAGACTGTTACTTCCTGCGAAAGCAAAGAGTTCAACTTCATGTTCAGAAACGACACGGAAGTACAGATACTAACTGAGCGTGTAAACAGCATCGTTAATTTCGGCGTAAACGACGTCAGCCTTGGAAATGTCAGCGCTTCAATAAGCGGTGACGATTTCGAAAGCGGCGGCACGGCAAGAGATTCGCTGAAGTTCACGGCTACACCTAAGAGCGGACAGATGCTGCTGAACTGGTCAGTTACAGATGGAAGCGGAAAGACGAAGACAGTGGCGGGTTCAGGAAATGAACTGAAACTTGATCCGGTCAATGGACCTTACACAGTCGCTGCTAATTTTGCCAACGCAGCAACTCAGACTAAAGTTATCACGATCAGCACGGTCAACAACGGAAAGATCACGGTAACAAACAGTTCAGGAAATACAATAGTACCGGTAAACGGCAGCATTACACTGCCGTCAGGTTCAGCGGTCACGATCACCGCCGTACCTGACAATTACTACAGGTTCGACCGCTGGACTGGTGATTTTGCCAATGAAACAGGAGCAGCAGTCACAAAAACTGTTGATGCTGACATCAGCATTGGAGCTGAATTCTACGCACCAGTGCTCTATGCAGTAAACTATGGCCTCCGCAGCGGTTCTCCTAGCAACAGCGGCACGGTGACTGGCTCAGAAGACAGCAATGTATTTACATCAGGTACCACGCTGCCAGCGGGAAGTACGGCTGATTTCACGGCAGATGCAAACAGCGGCTACCGTGTAAACGGATGGTTCGTAAATGACAAAGCAGCCAGCCAGGGAACTCTGGTCACTGCAATGTCGCAGAAAGTCAGCGAACCGCTTACAGTTGAAGCAGCCTTTGAAGCATATTACACAGTCAAGGCATCAGCAGGAACCGGCGGCTTTATCACTCCATCAGGTGATACGACCGTTGCGGCAGGAAAGGATATCACATATCAGATATATCCGTATTCCGGATATGAAATTTCAGATGTGCTGGTAGATGGAAACTCCGTAGGAAAGGTATCCAGCCAGACCTTTGCAAATGTCAATTCTAATCATACGATCAGCGTGACATTCAAGAGCAATGGCGGTGGTGCCGGCGGAGGAGGTGCAGCTGGCGGAGATACTTCAGTATCGGCAGCACCAATTGCAAATGCGATTACATATAACGGCTCTGCTCAGCAGCTGGTAACACCTGCCGCAGCATCCAATGGAACTCTGATGTTCAGCCTGACAAAAGACGGCAAATACTCAGAGACCATCCCTACTTCAGTCAATGCAGGCAAATACACGGTTTACTATTATGTGAAAGGAGCCAACGGCCAGAGCGATTCACCGATTGCATCCATCGATGTAACGATAGCGCCAAAGACGGTGGGTCTCAAGTGGACTGGCACATCATTCACATATGACGGCAGCAGCCACAGTCCTGCAGCCAAAGCCGAAGGTCTTGTCGGCAGCGACAAGTGCGGCGTCAAGGTGACCGGAGCATCTTCTGCAGTAGGAGTACATTTCGCTAAGGCAGAAAGCGTTGACAACAGCAACTACTGCCTGCCGGAAAATGCAGTTCAGACCTTCCAGATCAACAAGATCCTGATCATGAAGGCCACAAAGAAGGATAACAGGCACATACTGCTTCAGTGGACGAAGTATCGTCATGCAGACGGATACGTGATCTACTACCGCAGCAGCACTGCAGGCAAGTGGAGCAGGCTGAAGACTCTGAGCACCGACAGCACATCGCTGACTACGAAGAAGCTATCAGCAACTAAAGAATACAAATTCCTGATCAAAGCATACAAAAACAAAGATGGCGGCAGGGCATACATTGCGATTTCACCTGTTGTCTACGTGGCGATGGGGACTTCGAGAATTAATGCCGAACAGCTGAGCGTAAACGACACTTTGATTTCGCTGACGCAGGGAAGCGTATTCCTCATCAATGCATCGATCAGCGAAACTGAAGGCAGCAAAAATGCCAGTGCTAAAGACAGCAAACTCCGTTACTTCAGCAGCAACAGCGAGGTGGCTTCGGTCAGCAGCAGCGGCAGGATCCTGGGCGTCAACCCTGGCAAATGCAGCATATATGTGGTTGCCAACAATGGAGTTTGGAAGAAGATCAATATCATCGTGAAGTAATCTAGTTTGTGTATCAAGTGTAGGATCGCTGAGAATCCTAAAAGAAAACCGGGAGCGTGTTGTGGCACTCCCGGTTTTCTCGTGTTTCAGCGCTGTGGGTTTTGCTGTATTGCAGCGCTGTGGGTTTTGCTGTATTGCAGCGCTGTGGGTTTTGCTGTATTGCAGCGCTGTGGGATGCAAAGCTTTCCTTGCATAAGGTTTCCATGATCCGATCTACCATAATGTTCCCATTTAGAAAATAATATGCCTGTTTTGGGAACATATGAATACCAATGTATGAGAATATCCCTCCATATAAGGAAATGAACAGCGTGAAAGCAGAGCTAAAAGGCACTACTCGCAGCTGACAGTGACAGCTGACAGTGAGAAAGAGGCCTGTTCAAGTTCGTTAAATAAGACTTGCACTGCAAGATATTCAGAGTATAGAAGTATTTTTAGAAATTGCCTGAACTAAATAAGAACTGTGCTATTTTGTATGTTCCCAAAATGCGTTAATTTTCTTTGAGATGGGAACATTTCGAAGAAGTCCTGTTTTTAGGTCTGGATGGCACTGAATAAATATTAGATTTTGCTAAAAATATTTGGAAGAAATGGAATAAAATCCCTTCACAGGCTTACTGAAAAGTAAATTGCATGGTTTTGGGTGCAGTAACGACTGCACCCAAGGTAAAATAAGTCTTTGTGAATCAGCAGCGCTAACCCAAATTGGTGAATGAATCGGGTAAAGCCGCCACGCTTCTTGCCAGGATGCCGTTGACATAGGCGATGAAAACCCCATAATTGATGAACGGCACGCCCTGCCCCAGTGACGCGTGCATCCGGCGCTGGACTTCACGCTCGTTGAGCATGCAGCCGCCGCAGTGGATCACCAGTTTGTACCGGCTCAGGTCTTGCGGAAACTCCCTGCCGCTGCAGGTCTCAATGTTCAGCTCCGCGCCGCAGTGCGCCTTCAGCCACCGCGGTATCTTGACCGTCCCAATGTCGTTGCACTGCCTGTGATGCGTGCACCCCTCGGCGATGAGGACGCTGTCTCCATTCTTCAGCGACTCCACAGCCGCAACGCCTTTAAGGGCGGCATCCAGAAAACCTTTATAACGCGCCATCAAAATCGAGAATGAAGTCAGCGGAACGTCCTCCGGCACGATTGCCGCGACCACTTTAAAGGCCTGGCTGTCAGTGATGACCATGGCCGGTTTGTCGACCAAAGCTTTCAGCGCCTCGGCCAGTTCTGTCTCTCTGCAGACGGTGATCAAAGCGCCTGCTTCAAGGCCGTCACGGATCACCTGCTGTTGAGGCAGAATGATCCGTCCTTTAGGAGCGGACTCGTCGATTGGCACGACGAGGATCATATGGTCGCCCGGCGACAAAAGGTCCGCGACCAGATGTTTTTCATATGATGCTGCCGGCCCGAGAGCCGCCAGCTGATTTATCAGTTCTTCAACTCCGACGCCGGTCAGGGCGCTGACGGAAATTGTGGCGACAGCTTTGCTGTCGGCTTCCGATAGGCTGACAGCTTTCGACTGGCCGCTAAACTCAGCAGCATCGGCCGCCTTGACTTTGATGCCAGTCTCTGCTGGCCTGCTGGCCTCTGTCTGGCTGTCAGCCCTCAATTGGCCGCCAGCCTCAGCTTTGTCGGCTTTGTTCATGGCAACGATGTAAGGAATGCCGCGCTGGCTGAACATTGTCATTAGCCTGCGGTCATATTCGCTGGTGCCGACGGCGGAGTCGATGACCAGGACTGCGATGTCGGTTTTGCCCAGGACTTCGCCGGTCTTTTCCACTCTGAGGGCACCAAGTTCGCCGCTGTCATCAAAACCCGGCGTGTCGATTATCATCACCGGACCGAGGGGCAGCAACTCCATCGCCTTGTAAACAGGATCCGTGGTCGTGCCTTTTTCTGCAGAGACAACAGCCAGGCGCTGGCCGGTGACACGGTTGACCAGGCTGGATTTGCCGGCGTTGCGGGTGCCGAAGAATCCTATATGTATTCGTTCGCCAGATGGCGTATCGTTAAGGCTCATAATGTCTCCTTTGATTAGAATCTGAAATCACGCTGCCCGCTGTGGATGTTGTTCAGGTAGTCCTCGCACTTTTCTCTGACCTTCGGGTTGGTGATCACGTCGAGCTCTTTGGTGATCAGCGCTTCGCCAATGGCCTTTGTTTCCGGCGACGCGTAGTCCTCCAGATATTCCTTCAGCGTCATCAAAGCGTTCGGGTGGCAGCAGTTTACGATCTGCCCACTCTTAAGCAGCGTCATGAACCTGTCGCCTGTGCGTCCTTCGCGGTAGCACGCTGTGCAGAAACTTGGAACATATCCCATTGTCATCAGCCATCTTACTACTTCGTCCAGAGTGCGCCTGTCGTTGACATCGAACTGGGCGGTATCTTCCTCACGTTCCTCGTCAACGTAGCCGCCGACGCTGGTGCGCGAGCCGCCGCTGATCTGTGAGATGCCGAGGTGCAGTACGCGTTCTCTAGAGGCTTGGCTCTCTCTGGTCGAGCAGATCATGCCAGTGTATGGAACGGCGATGCGGATGCAGGCAACGATCTTTGCGAAGGTGTCGTCGCTGATGCCGTTGTTGAACTTCTCCGGATCGATGTCGTCAGCCATGCGGACTCTCGGCACGCTGATCGTGTGCGGACCGCAGCCTTTGTAGGCTTCAAGGTGTTCGGCGTGCATGAGGATGCCGATGAAGTCATACTTGTAATTGTTCAGGCCGAACAAAACTCCCAGTCCAACGTCGTCGATGCCGCCTTCCATTGCGCGGTCCATAGCTTCAGTGTGGTACGCGTAGTCGTGCTTTGGGCCGGTAGGGTGAAGGATCTCATAGTTTTCCTTATTATATGTCTCCTGGAACAGGATGTAGGTGCCAATGCCGGCGTCCTTCAGACGCTTGTAGTTTTCTATCGTCGTGGCTGCAATGTTGACATTGACTCTTCTGATGGCACCGTTTTTATGCTTGATGTTGTAGATCGTGTTGATGGATTCCAGCACGTATTCAATTGGGTTGTTGACAGGGTCTTCGCCGCATTCCAGAGCAAGACGCTTGTGTCCCATGTCCTGCAGGGCGATAACTTCGCTGCGGATCTCCTCCTGAGTCAGCTTCTTGCGTGCGATATGCTTGTTCTTGAGATGATACGGGCAGTATTCGCAGCCGTTGATGCAGTAATTGGAAAGGTACAGCGGCGCAAACATTACAATTCTGTTGCCGTAGAAATCCTTCTTGATTTGCTGCGCCAATTCGTAGATTTCCTGATTTTTGTCATCAAGTTCGCAGTTGAGCAGGACGATGGCCTCCTTGTGGCTGACGCCCTTGCGCAGGCGGGCCTTGGCAAGGATCTCGTCGATGAGTTCGCGGTTGGCTTTGTTGGCCTCACCGTATGCAAGGCATTCTTGGATTTCTTCATTGCTGATAAATTCTTCCGCCTTTGGCGACATTACATCATACATATTTTTACTTCCTTTCATATTGCGGGACTGGCACTGCAATACCGCCGGGGTTCGCTGCGGCAAATTTGGTCGCTGGCGATAGAACTTGGCTTTGGCGCCGTCTTGCGCCCGCAGGGCTTTGGCGCGGTTTGCTATTTTCTCAAAACCGCCGCTTGGGGATGATCTCCCCGAGAGACTTCAAGGGTATATCCAATCGACATCATTCGCTGCTCCAGGCAGCCGCGGCATTCCGCAGCTTCTTCGCCGGTGCAGATTTTGTTGTCGTAGAGTTCGTATTTTTTTCGAACGGAGACGGGCGACAGATTGGGCATCACGACGTTAGCTCCCGCCAGTATTCCTCGCTCGCGGCCGTCAGGCGCAATCGTTCCCAGAGCAGTCGTTGCCGGGATCAAAGCCTCCGGCATCAAAAGTCTCAGCGCGCTTATGCAGAACAAGGTCTCTTCCACCGTTCCGCCTTTTTCATTGGCAAAAGGCGTGTCATGATGAGGAACAAAAGGTCCAATGCCAATCATATGCGGCTGAAGCTCTTCAATAAACATCATGTCTTCTGCCAGGCACTCCGGCGTCTGAAATGGTGAGCCAACCATGAATCCGGTACCCACCTGAAAGCCGATATCCTTTAGATCCCACAGGCACTGCCTGCGGTTCTCGGGTGACAGCTCTTCAGGGTGGAGCTTCCGGTAATGCTCGGGATCTGCAGTTTCATGTCTCAGCAGGAACCTGTCCGCCCCGGCATCAAAAAATCTCTGATAGACTTCGTGCTTTCGTTCGCCGACGGAAAGGGTAACGGCACAGTCAGGCCAGCCGGATTTTATGCTGGCAACTACATCGCAAAGCCAGTCATCAGCAGACACGCCGGCGATTGCCGGCGATTCGCCAGGAGCTGCGCCGGTTTTTGCGTGCATTTCGCTGGTTGACACCGGTTTGAAACCCAGATCCTCGCCGCCCTGCAGCACGAATGTACGAAAGCCGAGGGCATATCCTTCTTTACAGCAGCTGAGAATATCTTCTTTGTTCAGCCTGTAGCGCTGCGCATTGCTGTTGCTGCGGCGGATGCCGCAGTAATAGCAGTCGTTGCGGCAGTAGCTGGTGAATTCGATGAGCCCGCGGGTGTAAATCCCGTGACCGAACTGGGCTACGGCTTTTGCACGTGCCAGGCTTCCTATGTATTTAAGTGCCTCAGGATCCTGACCGGCAAAAAGCACTGCCCATTCATTCTTGGTAAGGTGGCGCTGATCAGCTAGTTTGTCGATCAGGTCAGTGATTTTGTTCATGTATTATTGTTCCTCCAGCTTGGCGTAGACGGTTTTCGCGGAGACGCCAGGCAGGCTGCCTAACTTTCCGGCAAGGGCACTAATGGCATCAGCCGGTCCGTCAATGGCGATGCTTATTAGTGATATCTTGCGCTCACGATGGGGAATGCCCATGCGGCCGATTATGTACTGGCTGTACTGATGCAGGATGCTGTTCAATTCAACAGCTTCTTCATCGTCTTCAACGACTATGGCTATCATTGCTACTCTATTTTCCATAATATCCTCCAATCTTTCCGATATGGCTACAATCAAAACCCCCGCGCCGGAAGGGCGCGGGGGTACAATTATGCGAGCAAGCAGTGTATGCTTTTGTCCCAGCGGCCTTCCCAGCTCAGGCACAAAGGCCTTTCCGGTCAGAACCATGTCACTCTGTTCTTAAATTGTGAATATCTTAACATAATATATGACTGGCGTCAAGCATGTTCCACTATGAATAAAAAGTGTAACTGCAGCTTAACGAAAAAAGCCATTTTCTTAGACTTATACTATCGTTAACGATCCAAGGTTATCTGAAATGACATTATGAAGAGCAAGTTTCTATTAATAATTGAAAAAAGAAGAAGAACACGCAGAATAATCCAAAGGAGAAGGCAAAAGAAGGATTTAGTTTTCTTGAGCGTCGCAAAAAAATTAAAAAAAGCTAAAAATGCGATTGGATGTATAGACATGAATAAAGAATGAAGAAAAAACTTTAGCACATGAAAGCGGACAATGGATTATTTGATCCATTTGCGGAAATTTTGGCTTGTGCTATGGTTAAGCACCGATCCAAAGAAACATACGAGTATGTAGAACTACAATTCCTTTCATAATAATGATACCAGAAGTAACTTTTTATGTAATTGACCTTATGAAGTACTATTTGTAATCGCATTTTCAGGGTTTTTTAAAAAAAATGCGATTGGGAGAAAAAAGACTATGTATATTGATGAATAAAACCGAGGAATATGCGCATATAGCCAGCCGGCGCCAAAATACAAGCCGCGCCAAAATACAAGCCGCACCAAAATACAAGCCGCGCCAAAATGCCAGCCGGCGACGGCTGGCCACATTGCAAATCATTAGCTGATCGCCATGAGCAGCTGGCCAGCCTCGCCGCAGTAATAAGGGTATGGGCGGCCTTCGCTGATATAGTGGGCCTTGAGATTGCGTATAAAACGGGCAGCAGTTGTTTTGTCGCCCATGGCCGTGACGCCGTTCAGCAGAATGCACCAAGGATAGCCGTCGCTGCCTTTGACGCTGAGGGCGGCCCAGTCGCGGCCCGTGACGCCGGAGCGGAGGTAATTCGCCTTAAAGGCAGAATAAGCCGCTTTGGCCATTTTGTTGGTTGGACTGATGACGCCGCAGATCACCGGGTATAGCTGGGACGAGGAGTCTGCATAGAAACGGCTGAGGATGAGCTTGCTGTCTGGTTTGCCGTTGACGCCGACTGAGGCGCGGAAAGCCTGACGGCTGCTGTTCCAGTAATATTTGATGATCGACGATTTGACGGACGCGGCGCGCCGAGTCATTGCGGCTGCTTTGGTATCGTCGCCGACATAGTATCTGTAGATATGGGCTGCGGACTTCAACCCCTGGTATACCTCGCAGTTGTCCATGAGCAGGCACTCGTCATAGCCAGGGACCGCGTAGGTCAGGCCGATTTTTGAGACATAAGTCGACATCATGGCGCAGACTAGAGTGTCGGTCAGCTGGCTTTTGTCCTTGAGAAATCCTGCATCCCAGGTCCGGGAGTAGCGGTCGAGGAGGGTAAGGAAAGTCGCTGCGTAGGAATCGGTGGAATCGTAGTCACCGGTTGCTGCACCGTCCTTGTAGTCGTAGATGGTGCCGGCTATGCCATTTTTGTCGGTTTCTGTCGTGTTAAGGTGGGAAATATGCCAGTTTATGTAGTTGAGGACAGTCTGCTGGTCAGTGTCGCGGCCAAGAGAGGTCAGTCCAAGACATGCGAAATCGGCAAAGTAAGGGTTTACGATGCCGTCGCCTGAGGTCATCTGGATAGCGCCAGCCATGTCGCCGTCCGTGATCGCCAGCGATTTTATGTAGTCAGCTTCGCCGGCCGCCAAAGTCGCGTAAGCGCGGGGCGCGGCAACACCCGCCAAAGTCGCGTAAGCGCGGGGCGCGTCAACACCCGCCAAAGTCGCATAAGCGCATGGCGCGGCAGTGGCATTTGCTTTGGCCGCTTCAGCGCTATGGGATGCTGCTTGTGCATAAACCTGCAGCGGCACGCAAACGGTCACCGTCATGATGATTGCCGTAATGATCGAAATCAGTTTTTTCATGGGACCCACCTCCAATCTGCCTACATTATATCATCTTTTGAGAAAGTGGGCAGTAAAAAAGACCTGCGGTAAGCAGGTCTTGATTTTGGTGCTAGTTCATTTCCATCTCCGGGTTGCCGATATTGATCAAAGTTTTGGCGAAGACGCTGCCACCCAGGTACTTAACGGCATTTTCAGCCAAAGCGTCCATAGCGGCAAGCAGGTCGTCGTGCCTTGACGGATCGACGCTTTCAATGATAAGAAAGGCGTTTTTCGTTTCTTCCGTGAGCATGGTGCGCTGACCGTCACGCCAGTTCCAGCAGCGGCAGACTGCGCCGATGTCGTCCAGATAACAAAGCTCACCCGGCAGGGTTGGGTTGTTCTCTTCGTCACCGAGGGCCAGGAATTCGTCGCCGCCCTCTTCGGAGATGGTCAGCCGAAGATTTCCGGCAAATGAATCAAGATTTTCACCGCCGACCGGCAGACCGTAAGTCAGCGAAACGGAGTTATAGATGTCGACGAGAGGGTTGATAGTGCCGACCGCATTGCCTTTGATAACTCGGCTCAGGAGAGCTTCAATGGATGCGCGGTTGCCCTTCTTTTTCTTGAATTTCTGGAACGCGTCCCTCCAAACGGAGACGACTGAACACTGACTCAGCTGGTCGGAAGTGAAGAATTTGTTGACTTCTTTGTTCGCTTCCTTGAGATTGCTCTCGATTTCCGGATGCTCAGCATATTTTGCCTCGCTGTTATCCATTCCGTTGATTACTACGATACCGATCTCTGCCTGCGGGAAGATGTCCCAGAAGGACTTTTCTGCAATAAATTTAGACATTTTTTTCTCCTTTTCTTCTTTCAATTCATATTTTGATTTTTCTTTTTAAATAATGGTTGTTTACGCACTCTGCGTCAGCAATCGTAATCCTACTATTCCTGCTATGATCATCAGTACGCATATGATCTGCGGAACCGTCACGATTTCCTTGAACAGGAGGGCACCCATGACGAAAGCTCCAACAGTACCGATTCCCGTCCAGACCGCGTACGCGCTCCCCAGTGGAAGATGTTTCACCGCCAGTGTCAGGAAATAGAGGCTTGCGATATAACCGGCGGCGGTCAAAAGACTTGGTATGAGTCTGGTGAAACCGTCGGAGTATTTCATCCCAACCGCCCATCCGACTTCGAAACAACCTGCTACAAATACCAATAACCACTGCATAGTCAAACCTCCTAAAAAAAATACGCCAGCATTTCACATCTTCAATGGCCTAATGATATGAAATCTGACGCCCGAACTCCCCACCCGGCGGCGGGAAATAAGCTTCGCTTATTAATTTCTTTGATAGTATCACGGGAAGAAACAGAAGTCAAATGTTTTTTTGCAAAATAAAACAAGATTGCTAAAAGGAAACGCAGCTTTTGCTTGTGGCATCTGCCCCAAATGGCAGCGAGCGGCAATGCGAAAGGAAGTACAATAATTGTAGCAATTATCAAGAAATAATGCTTCCGCTTGGACGACAACTAGATTATAATTAGGTTATCTTAATTCAACTCGAACTGCGCAGAATACTATGCTGTCTGAGGCGCAGACCCAATGGGGAGGACAAGGTTATGTGTAGAAAATCATATGTGAACATCGTCATCATTGCAGCAGCATTCTGCGTGGCGATGATAATCGGAACCTGTACATCAAACGGCGTTTCGGCTATGCCGATGATATATCAGGGCACCCAGCCCGACGGGGCGCAGATTTCATACAAGGTTGTTGGGGATGAGTATTTCCATTACTGTGTCGACATGTCCAACAACGTGATCCAGCAGGACGGAGATACCGGCGTATGGAAAAACGTTACTGTGAGCAACGGCGATCTGGCCCTTGGAACCAAGGTGGATCAGCCGATAAAGAGCGGAATAATGCTGAAGTCATCGGCTCTGAATACGGAGGCAGAGAAGGCGGAATATATGGCTCTTGCAGGAGAAGATTATGATCCGCTGCCAAAGACAAGCAGCGAGCTGCTTTCTCTTGATTCACTTGAGAAGACAAATTCCTCCGCTTTCTATACAGAGAGCACAGATACGACCACCAGTATACCGCTTCTTGTCATCGTCATAGGGTTCGACAATGCGCTTTATGAGAATGGGTACAACTGGAATGCAAACATTTTCAGCGGAGACTACAGCGTTGGCAAGTATTATGAAGAAATGTCCGACGGCAAGTTCACATTTGCCCCGTGTGAGGAGACATCAGCCTATGGACAAGGCGGCAATACCAATAACAGTGATGCCGTAAACGACGGCGTTGTACATGTGAAGCTGACCACCTTACATGATAACTGGTCTGACGTTAATACGAGCACTACCTTTATGCCTGCGTTGAAAGGAGCATTGGCAGCTGCGAATCAATATGTGGATTTCGGTAAGTATGACAAAGACAAAGACGGGAACCTTACAGCGAAGGAACTCAGCATACTGTTCATCGCCGGGGGTGTTGAGGCTTCAGCAGCCGGCAGTGATTTAACAGATGAGCAGAAGGCTAAACTGTTGTGGGCTCACCAGTGGCAAATTTCAGATCCTCCGACATTAGATAATGTCACACTAGGTCCATATATAGCCATGGGAGAATCAGTAGACAATTCTACGGTCAACAAAACAAATAATCAGATCGGTACGGTCTGCCATGAACTGGGTCACATACTGGGATTGCCGGATCTGTATCCAACAGACGATGCCACTACCGGCGAATGGTCGCAGTATAGAGTGAATGTCATGAGCATAATGGCGGGAGGAAGCTGGGGATGTACTGAAAATGGACAGCCTGGAGCAGATGCAAATGTTGACGGTAAGGTTACCGGAAGCAACATCGCAGGGGCCAGGCCAACATATATGGATCCATATTGCCGAATGATGCTGGGATATATAGAACCTATAGAGATAACGCTTTCTGGCGACTATGCAGTAAAGTCGGAAAAAAGCACTGCGCAGACAGGAAGCCGATTCTATCTGATAAAGACATCAAACAGTGATGAGATATTCCTTATAGAAAACCGGCAGTATGAAGGGTTCGACGCAGGATTGGCAGGTATGTATTATCTTGACAGTAATAATAATCCCTTCAATACCTACGGAGGCATTGTCGTCTGGCATGTCGATAAGCAGATCATTGATGAAAGATGGACCAATGCTGTAGATGATAATACGGAAAACACGATCAACACTTTTGACCACCGTCCGGGAATCATGCTGGCATATTATGAAGATACAGCCGGAACTCCGCAGCGGGGCTACCCATTCTTCAACACCGTTGCGAAGACAGCGTTCACGACTTTTGCCTTCAATACTTCGATTTATGATGAAAGCAACAAATTAAGCGACAGAAAGGCAACCGGCATTACAATAGTGCCAGACCTTACGAATGTTTCATCCGAGGCTGGCAGCGTCACCCGCGAAATAACCGTCCATGTCACCATGCCTTTCGGCAAGCCAATGAACCTTGCCGGTACATCCGACACTGAAGGAAATGTCAGCCTGACATGGACCCAGGTGCAGGATGCAGTCAGCTATAAAGTCTACAGAGCAGATGCCAATGACCACGTTTTCAGCGAGATCGGAACGGTCAGCAGCACAGCATCTCCGACCTTTGCAGACACCGGCAGAACGCCTGGCAAGCAGTATGAATACAAGGCGGTGTCCGTAAACAGCAGCAACACTCTGAGTGATTATTCCGATGTGGTCACCATAGCAGTCAAAATTGCGGCTCCGGCTAACGTAACCGCGACAGCGGGCAGTACGTCTGCGATCAGCCTGACCTGGGATGCGGTACCGAATGCGGCCACATACGACATTTACAGATCAGCGTCATTGGACGGCACATATGTCAAAGCAGGCAGCGCGACAGCAGCAACATTCACGGACAGCGGACTGTCAGCTTCAACGACATACTACTACAAGATCAAAGCCGTAGGAGAAGATGTCTCTAGCGATTATTCTACAGCAGCATCAGCGACAACCAGTGCTGAACAGTCTGGCGGAGTGATTGGCGGAGGCGGCGGAGCAGTCGGCGGCGGAGGCGGAGCGCCTGCAGCCACTGCCATTGAAGCGCCAACGGGGCTTGCGGCAGCAGCCGTAAGTTCAACAAAAATCTCTCTGACATGGTCTCCATCGAAAGATGCAGCCAGCTATCAGGTTTATATGTCGAAAGCTCAGCAGGGTACTTATGCAAAGATAGGCGAGACATCATCCGCCGCATTTACGGTTGCAGATCTTGTTCCTGATACTACATACTATTTCAAGGTAACGGCAAGCGGCACCGACAGCAAAAGTGGAGAATCTGTCGCAGCAGGTGCAACCACATGGCTGGCAGCCCCGGAAGCATTCAGTGCAAAAGCTACCGGCGCTCACCAGATATTGCTTGCATGGAAGGCCGTTGAAGGCGCAGCAGGTTACAAGATCAGCCGCGCAGCATCAGAAAAGGGAACATATACAGAAGTAGCTTCAACCAAAGACACATCTTATCTGAACAAACTGCTGACAGCAAACAAGTACTATTACTATAAGGTACAGGCGTACAGCGACACTAACTCAGGGGAAGAAACTCCGGCAGTATCAGCAAAGACCAAAGCGGCTCTGACTTTCAGCCTCAAAAAAATCAGCAGTGGGGTCATGAGCGTTCGCTGGATCGCAAAGAGCGGTGCAGTGAAATATCAGGTATCACTTAAGGAAGCCACTGCGGCAGCATATCAGGTGAAGTTTACCGGAACATCAGGCAGTCACAGCTGCTCAATAAAAAAGATAGTGACAGGTAACACATACCTTGTAAGAATGCGCTATGCAACCATGGTTGATGGTGAGTTTATCTGGAGCAATTGGACGCTGACAAAACCATATTTAGAAAAATGATAAACCGAATCGCCAGGGATGCTTTCATGCAGAAAGCATATTTGAAGACAAATAAAGAGGACGGCTCGTAAAGAACCGTCCTCTTATATTGCAATATTTGCAGCCGGCCGATATTTCGGCATACGCTATGTCACACTGCCGGCCGATATTTCGGCATACGCTATGTCACACTGCCGGCCGGTATTTCGGCAGGCGTTATGTCACGCAGCCGGAATAAGCAAGCCTTCTCAGTCATTATTCGTCGATAACGATATCGTCCATGTTGATTGTTGGCGCAGGCTCTTTGAAGCCGTGAGTCTTGTAGGCCATCCACAGGAAGCCGCCTGCCATCCAGCTGAAGCCGATGATAGCTGTGAGTTTGTCCATGCTGATGAAGATCATCAGACAGACAATGAAGCCGATGATAGGAGAAATCACGTATTTGATGAATTTGCCGCCTGTCTTCTCGCTGTCTTTGATGAAAAATCTCCAGACAACGGCAAGGTTCAGTGCCATGAATCCGAATAGTGCGCCGAAGGATGCAAGGTTTGCAACCGGACCGAGTCCAAGGATGATGCCCAGCGCAGTGGCGATGATCGTGATCACAACCAGCGTGTTGCCAGGTACCTTATGCTTGTTGAGTTTAGCCATCCACTTTGGCATGATGCCGTCACGTCCCATGCTGTATAGAATACGTGAAGTGGAAGTCATAGCCTCCATGGTGCCGGCGATACCAAAGGAAAGCACCAGACAGATGCTGGCGAAGAGCACCAGCGGCTGTCCGCCTATAGCGCGGCAGATATCCAGCGAAGCAGTATCAGCAGTGAGTTCATGCCAGTTAGGGTAAACGCAGCCGTCAAGCCATGTCAGCAGTACGAACAAAAGTCCGATAACGATGATGCAGAGTATCGTGGCTTTGCCGATCTGTTTCTTTGGGTTTGATGATTCTTCGGCAAGAGTGCTGATTGCATCAAAACCCAGGTAGCTGACTACAACGATCATCGTAGCTCTCAGCACTCCGTGCATGGAAAATCCGTCAGGATTGACAAAAGCTACAGTGTTGAAGTGAGCGTGCCCCTTGGAAATATATAAAACAGAGCATACGATGAATACGACGCAGAGGACGATCTGGAGGAAGAATAATCCCCAGGAGACCTTTGTCGAAGTTTTGATGCCGAGAAGATTGACTACCAGACATCCAATGGCCAGTACGATCATGCAGAGCCATGTAGGGGCTGCAGGCACGATCGCCTGGAAAAACATAGTGCCGACGCATTCGAAAATAGTAAGACAGAAAAAATAGTCCAGCAGGATGGTCCATCCTGAAATAAAACCAAGGTCTGAAGTCGTTGCGTGCTGCACGTAGTTGTAAACAGAACCAGATACCGGATACTCTCTGGACATCTTCGCATAGGAGAAGCCCGTGAAGAGCATTGCAACCAGGGCAATGAGATAGCCCAATGCAACCATTCCCTGCGCCGTCTCAAGGTATGTTCCATACCATGCGAATGGGGCGATCGGGACGATGAAGATCATGCCGAAAATGACAAGGTCTCCGGTGGAAAGCGTTCTGTTTAGGGTGTTAGATTGATCACTCATAAAGAAACTCCTTTCAAAAATTAAATTAATAAACCAGACTTGGCGTGAGTCGCCTTGTCTGGTTTGTCGCGTAGATCATGGGCTGTTTAATTAGGACAGATAGCGAAGCAGCGTGCTGGGAAGCCTGAACCGCCTTTCAGCTTAGGAAATGCTGACACAATAATGCTGCCCACAGGAGGGACCTGGTCCAGATTCCTGAGAAGCTCGATCTGGAAGCGGTCAACGCCCAGAATATATGTCTCGCCCGCATATTCGTTTTCTTCTGCCAGAACAGCAGGGTCTGTATCGCTGGTCTCGTGGCCTATGGCAGCGATATTTCTGTTTTCTACCAGCCACTTGATGGCGTCTACCATCCAGCCGGGATAATGCTTCTGTCCAGTCTCGTCTCTGTTATCAAGACCGTCTGAATCGCCTCTCTTCCACCAGTCTGTTCTCATGGCAACAAAAGCCCCTTCGGGGATCTTGCCATATTCTTTTTCCCATTCCTCGATATCTTCAACGGTCAGACCGTAGTCGGCATTTTCAGCGCACTTGGCAGTGGCATCGATAACACAGAGAGGATTGATCATGCTGATCGGCGTGAACCATTCCAGTGTCTGTCTGCCTTCATTGAAGTGACATGGAGCGTCAACGTGAGTGCCGTACTGACCTGCGATAATGTGGTTGTAGGCAAGAAAGCCATCGTTGGCAAATTCGTACAGAGGTTCCATCTTCATTGCCGGGAATCCGTCCCAGTGAGGTGTATCGGGGCTGAGCTCATGAGTGAGTTCTACCCATCTGTAGTTTTTCTTCCAGTCTTCAAGTTGTTTCCAAAGATCCATGTTTTATGCTCCTTCCTGATAAAATGCTGCGAAAGCATGAATAAATAAACTAATTTAGTTATATACACAACATTTTACTATAAAAATTGTAAATGTCAATGAAAAGTATCAGGGATACTGCCATGCGCATGACGTTACTGCAGGGGGATCATGATTCGCAGGGAGAATGTGCCAGATTCGGCGCTGACTGAGACCAGACCGTTATGCTGCGCAGTGATAGTTTTGATGTTCTTAAGACCAAAGCCGTGGCCGGTGGTCATGTTCGCAGGTACGTCGTCAGCCGGGACAGCGCAGTTTTCGCAGCCGTTGGTTATCTGTATCGCCATGTTGCCGTTGTGAAGGCGAATCTTTACGTCGATTTTGCGGGCTGCCGGATCGCCGGCTTTTTTCGCCGCGGTGAGTGCATTGTCTAGACCGTTGGCGAGAATCGAACAAAGCTCATTGTCCGTCAGAGTGAGCTTTGCTGGCAGCATGGCGTCGGCAGTCAGAGTGACATTTTTCGCTTCCGCCTCGCCGGCATAGTGAGTAAGCAGGAGGTTGACGATCTCATTGTCGCAGCAGCGGAGAGGCGTGATGGCATCAAGCTGCTGACCGGCAGTTTTCAGGTAATCGAGGATTTCTGCCGTGCGGCCGTCTGAGGCAAGACTTCTGATGGCGATGATGTGATGACGTAGATCATGACGGTATGCAGCCGTCTGCTCCTGATTTTTGCGCAGTGAGGACAGGGCTGTTTCAGCTGCATGCAGCTGTACGGATTTTATCGCAAGCTCGCTGTCTGCCTTTTCCTGCCGCTGATTTTCGCTGAAGAAGGCAATGACCACGATGAAATACCAGAATATCATAAAGGTGGGAAACATCTCGACAGCAAGGCGGCTGCTGAAAATCAGTTTGGAATAGATGGAAGTGCAGTAGTCGAAAATGTAGTAAAACAGCGGCATCAGTGCAAACTCCAGGCATATCTTGCGGGAGCAGGAGAATAGTATGACAACCTGATTTGAAAAATACTTCCACATTATGAAAATGAAGAGGCTGACCATGACGATGTAAACACCCGTGTAAAACAGCGGATTGCCGATGCTGTCGTTTAGCAGCAGCGCGATCCAGTGGGGCACCTGACAGCAGCAGTAAGACGTAAGTACAGCGGCTATGCTGAGCCACCAGCTGCGGCGGAAGGCAAAGATCAGCAGCAGTACCAGAGGAAAATGCGTCACAAGGGGGTAGATCTTTATAACAAAATCCATGCCGAAGGCAGTCAGAAGAATACCTTGCAGGCAGAGGTCAGCTGCTGTAAAGACTAAGAGTATGCCTATGCTGCGGCGGCTGCTGCCGATGCCGGCAATCATTGCTGCAGCTGCAACGCCGAATATCAGGGAGGCTGTATAGTAGAATATGTCAGCTGCATATCCGGGGTCGTCGAACATGAGGTCACCGCCTTTCTGAAAATGAAAGCGAAGGGACGCCCGGTTAAGCGTCGCCTGCACGCTATTTGAAAGCTTGAGAGAAAGCCTGAGCCATGAACCGCTCGCTGATATCCGGCTGCTTGCCGCGGGAAATCGGCAGGACCTTTCCGCTTATCAGGTGCATGTCTCCTTTGTAGATCTTATGGACATAGTTCAGGTTTACAAGATAAGATCTGTGAGGCTGGACGAATTCCGGGTGTCCATCAAAGAGTCTGAGCACTTCGGAAAATGTCGCTTTAAGTCTTATGCTTTTTCCGTCGGTCAGAAACAGCATAACGCAGTGTCCAATGACTTCGCAGTACATGATCGACGAGGAGGAAACCTTGATCATGCTGCCGCTGCTTTCACGAAAAGCAATATTGTCCTTATCGGCAAGGGCTGTTTTGTTTATCAGATCGTCAAGTGCGGCGAAGAAAACATCCTTGCTGACTGGCTTCAGAAGGTAGTTGCTTGCCTGTACGCTGTATCCTTTGATGGCGAATTCAGGGGAAGACGACATAATGATTATCTCTGCCGACTTGTCGTGTACGCGTATAGACCTTGCGGTTTCCAGGCCGTCGATATGTTCCATCATCACGTCCATGAAGAGAGCATCGTAGCTTTCGCCGCGGGAGACAGCGTCCAGAAGGGCGAGACCGCTTGAGAAAACATGATACCTGATTTCGGGGCTGACTTCCTGGGCGTATTCGTTAAGCCAGGATGCCAGGGCAACGCAGACATCCGAGTCGTCGTCGCATATTCCAATGTTGAGCATAGGGATATACCTCCTAAGATAGTGATGTCTTAATTTTATCCTATGCCTCAGTATAAAGCAAACAATTTCCCTTCGAAAAAAGGGCTCTAGGCGATTCGGCTGAATGTGCCGGCCCAAAGCCCTGCAGGGGTGATGGAAGTATTACAGTTTTATGTTTTGAATCTGCGTCCACTTGCTGTATACACGCTTGCCCTCTTTATTTATTGTGAAATACCTCATTTTGAATTTGTATGTTATGCCATTCAGTTTGCTGATGCTGGTGTATGTGTTGTTTCCGTTGATGCCTGTCCACTGTATCTTCAGCTTGCCGTTTGGCGTGGCGCTGTTTGCAATCTGATATCCCGCGGCGCCTTTCACTGTGTTCCAGTGTACGACGATCGTGTCTTTGTAAGGCTTCAGGCTGAATCTCAGCACCGGCCTTATGGCTGCAGAAGCTTTTTTAACAAAGATTCCAGTCACGGTAATGTTTTCTGCCGGCATTGTGAAGGTGCTGCCGCTTATTGCTTTGCCGTCTGCCAGAATAGCCTTAAGCCTGTAGCCTGCTTTCGCCTGGGCGGTGACATTGATCTTGTCGCCAGCTTGTGCCGATGCTTTGGATACCTTTACAGTGCCGCCGGTCTTCTGCCTGACGCTGATTTTGAAAGTCCTGACCGGAGCGGCTTTGACCGAAAGGGAGAAGACGAGGCTTTTGCCGCCGCTGTACTTAAAGGTGATGCTGTAGTCTCCGGCTGTCAGCCCTGAAAGGTAGTCTTTAGTAAGGATCAAACTGCCGCTTTCGATGCGGTAATCCTTGTCTCTGATCAGTGTATGCTCGCCGCAGACCACTGACTCAAGGGTGTAGCCGCCGTCGTCCTTTGCGATCGCCAGATCAGTTGGCGATGCCGCATCAAAGTTTCCGTTTGCTGCAGTAAGTTTAGGGTCTGCCGGAATCACCGGGAAGATTGGCGTCGGGGTTGGCGGAATTGACGCCCTAGCAATGTGGACATAGTAATTGCGGTAATCTGTCGCAGCAGGATCGGCAATCACAACAGCTTCGCCGGCGTTTGCGCCTGCCATGACGACATGGGCGTAGCTGTTGCCGTAGGTAACCGAATCTGTCCATACTGCCCCTGTGTTAGCAGCTTTGCCGCATGCAGCCGTAATAGTTCCGCCGTTGACGACAATGCCTAGACTTCCCAAGAGTCCAGTACTTCTACTGTATTCAGATGTACCAGTCGGTCCTGCAGTCACAGTGATCACTGGATCGTCATTTATTATTATCAGCGCTCCTTGCCCGTATGCTCCGATTCCTACATTATTGATGTCTGACTGTAACGCGTAGACCGTCAGACTCCCGTTTCCGTTTAATATCAGTGAGCCATTGCCGTTTGTTATTCCGGTTTCGCACTCTCTTATAAGGCTGGTGCCTGTAAGAGTAACATTCAGCGGCGTAGGAGGCTTGTCATATGCTATGGCCTTTTTCATGTTGTGATCTGCATCAATAATGGTTATATCGTTCAGGCCCAGATCGTAGCCGTCGTTTTGCACAGTGACGTCCGGCGTGGTCGCTGACCATGAATAGGATCCGTCTGCACTGAAGTCGCCGAAAGTCGCATTTGAAGGTGGAACGGCTGTGAATGCAACTGGAAAGCTGGCGACTGACAATGCTGCTGCAGGTGCAGCATCCTGCGAAGTAAAGGTCAGTGTCGGCGTGTAAGTGGTTCCTTCCTTCCTAGTCATGATGACTGGATGTTTCGCGTTTCCTGACAACAGGCTGCCAGACTTGCTGTTAAAACTGTTTGCGTAAAATGCACCTCCTGTCGCATTGAAGGAGTTATTCAGCGTGAAGGCATAGTATGCATTATTTTTGGCTTTAGCAATCACTGTGCCGCCGGAAAGATAAAAATCACTAGCGCCGATACCGATGCCATCAATTGCCATCGCGGTCACATTACCTCCGGAAACGGTGATTGCATTACGTGCATAGATTGCATAACTGGATAGGTTGTTTGCAAGGGCATATATAGTACCGCTTTTGATGGAGATGTTGTTGGCGTAAATAGCCCCGTATTGAGAGTCAGTGTCATTGACCGAAAGGCTGCTGCCGGTTTCGCCGGTGATTGTCAGGTCGTCTGTCGCTTTGATGCCGCCACTGATAATGTTTTCGTTTTTTAGTATTATATGTATATTGCCTGATACTTTTATTCCACCGATGAGACTGTCGCCGTTCAGCGTCAGAGTGGCATATTCATCACCGCTGGCAGGAGCATAATCGGCCTTGCCGATATTTTTCGCCGTACTTAGGTCTGTGACAGTAGTGTTCTCGACCGTTATTGATGTCGGATTGGCTGCATCTGCGTAGACAGTGTCGCCTAAGCCCGTGACTGGCATGAATGCCGCCACTATGGCAACGGCCATGAATGCTGTCATGCCGCGCCGGAGTCTGTCTGTTACTGTTCTGTTCATTTTCTTCCCTCCAGATTTATGATCAAGCTGAGCTCGCAGCGAAGGTCTGCATCTTAAGTACATGACTACAGTTATTCTATTCGCTGCAATGATTATGAAGAAATAATATCACATAAACTGAAAGTAATTCGCAAAAACGCACGAGATGTCAGTTTCGCGACATGAAATGAAAGAAAACGGAATTGCGGCAAACAAAAGCGGCATCTGAACTGATGCCGCCGGTACTCTGCCGCCGCGATTTTGATCGTCCTACAGTTTGGCAAGGTCTATCATTCCAAGGTGCTGCTTCATGGCTTCCGCGGCAGCCTCTGGATCGTGTCTTTCCATTGCACTGATGATATCCTCATGTTCGCGGTAGATGTTCTCTATGGAATCTCCTTCGTAATATGACAGGCGAATAGATTGCGTGACAAGGCTGTTCATCAGAATCGAGACGCCTTGAAGGGCATCGCATATCAGCGGATTTCCTGCAATTGCGGCGACTTTTGTGTGTATCTGCAGGTCAATATCTGCTTTTTCCTGGGTAGATTCTGCGGATTCCATATCATCCAGAAGACACTTTAGTACCGCAACATCGTCAGGTGTTGCAACGGCCGCAGCCTGGGAGACGGCGAACTGTTCCAGACAGTTTCTGAATTCCAGCACTTCTTTGCTTGATCCTCCGTGCAGTTTGAAGGAAAGCGATAATGGCTTGAAATAGTTAGTGGCAACGTTGTTCACGATGTAGTTGCCGCTTCCGTGACGGCTTTCCACAAGACCAAGGAACTCAAGTGCGCGCAGTGACTCACGCAGAGCCGGTCTGCCGACGCCAAGCATTTCGGTCAGCTCGCGCTCCGGCGGAAGACGGTCACCTTCCTTAAGGTCGCCGTTCATTATCATTTCCATTATCCTCTCAATGACAGCCTGCGACACGTTTTTGCCGCTGCTGTCAATACTGTCATATTTATCGTACTCATTAAAAACCTCTTCCATGATCCCCTACCGACCTTTCTGATTTACATGACCTTTTGATAGTATGATTTTAGTACATTAGAGTGGAAAAATCAATCCTTAAATATCAATGATTATCGTCAGAAACAGGTAGAAATACATCGTTTTTTTATTGGCCGAATTAAGTTCACATCATGAACAGTTTGCCCGCCGGGAATCATGCTAAGCTGTTAGTTATATCAGGTTAGCTTTCTTTAATCTCTTCCTGATTGTTTCTCCGGCAAATACCGCGATGATCATCTTGGCAGTGTCGCCAGGAATATATGGGATGACGCCAGCAAAGAGCGCGGCCTTGAATCCCATGCCGGCAGCATGCGCCAGCCATGCGGTACCCAAGGCGTACAGTACGATTGTTCCGAGGACCATGCCAACGAAGTACATCGGGATCTTGCCCTCAAACTTGTCGACAAACCATCCTGCAATCAGTGCCAGAAAAATGTAGCCGACTAAATATCCGCCAGTCGGACCGGCGATAACTGCGGCGCCGCCAGAAAAGCCTGCGAACACAGGCACACCAACGAGCCCAATCAAAAGATATATTAGGGTGCTTATGGTACCTTTTTTCATTCCCAGCAGCATGACTACGAAGTAAATCGCCAGCGAAGCAAGGGAAATCGGCACTGGAGTGAATGGCAGCGGCACGGACAGCGGGCTGAGCACGCAGATGACTGCTGCCATAAGTGATATTAGAGTCAGGCTGTATACGCCTGATTTTTTTCTTGCGGTTGTAGCTGAATTGTTTTCCATCTTTAGTCTCCTTTTCTACTATAAATATTGTAGTCAGCAAGGAGACTATTGTCAACCTTAATTTTAAAATAGGGTGACGATAAGGACGAGATTTAAATATGTGCTGCTATATTCCCAGTGCCTTTGCTGCCTTCTCCAGTTCGTCTCTGATCTGGATGTGCTGTGGGCAGGCCTCTTCGCATTTTCCGCATTTGATGCATTCAGTTGCGCGCTTCTTGCCGTGACCGCCGACCAGCCAGCCTTCTCTGGACTTGGCAGAATCAAGATCGTCATAGACGTTGATGACATTCATTGCTGTAAAAGTACCGGAGATGCCGATGTTGAGCGGACAGACCTTGGCACAGTAATCACAGGAAGTGCATGGAATCACTGGAATGCTTGCAAGGGTTTTGCGGGCATCGCTCAGTGTCTCCTTTTCCTCCGCGGTCAGACCGCTGAAGCCGTTCATGGTCTTAAGATTGTCTTCCATCTGCTCCAGACTGCTCATGCCGGAAAGTACAGTTATGACGCCTTCTAAATCCGCTGCGAATCTGAGCGCCCAAGATGAACAGGAAGCGGCGGGTTCAGCTTTGGCGAAAATATCAGCAACCTGCTGCGGCGGGTTTGCCAGCATACCGCCCTTGACTGGTTCCATGACGATCACAGGCTTGCCATGTCTGCGTGCAGTTTCGTAGCAGAGGCGAGACTGAATAGCATGGTCTTCCCAGTCGGCATAATTGAGCTGCAGCTGTACGAATTCCAGCTCGGGATGTTCATTGAGTATGACTTCAAGTTCATCGGCAGTCGAGTGGAAGGAGAAGCCGATGTGCTTGAGCACGCCTTCCTTTTTCTTCCTAACGACGAAATCCCACATATCAAAATCGTCAAAGTACTTTGTCCTTCCTTCTCCCAGGTTGTGGAGCAGATAGAAATCGAAATACCCAGCGCCTGTCTGCTTCAAAGACACTTCAAGCTGTGCCTCGGCTTCTTCTTTAGTACTGCAGTTGATCCATGAGGCTGCTTTTGTTGCCAGCTGGTAGCTTTCTCTTGGGTACCGTTCCACAAGAGCCTGCCTTATTGCATCTTCGCTGCCTGCGTAAGCCCACGCCGTGTCAAAATATGTGTATCCCTCTGCCATGAAGCGGTCTACCATTTGCTTAATCTGTTCAATATCGAACTGCTCGCCGTCTTTTGGCAGACGCATCAGTCCAAATCCTAGTTTTTTAATGTTTTCTCCTAAAAATGTCATTTGCTTTACTCCTTTTCTATTGTCATGTAGTTTGCCTGCGTGTTGTCAGCCGTGGCTGCAAATCGCTGTGCCGGCTGGCTGCTTTGTTAATCCCATGATAGTTTGCCTGTTTCGACGGCGATTTCGTAACGTGCGATCTTGTAGTTGAGACGGTCTAGTGTCTCGTCGATCTGGCGTCTTTGTTCAAGCAGGGTCTGCCGCTGATCTGTCAAAAGCTGCAGCCGGGCGCTGATGGTTTCATCGCCTTCACGGCAAAGCCGCGCATATTCAACGATTGCCTCGACGGACAGGCCGGCGCTGCGCATACATTTGGTCAGCTCTACCCAGGCCAGATCGTTCTCCTGGTAGTCCCTGATACCGCTTTCGGTCCGGGTAACAGGCGGTATCATGCCGACACGTTCGTAATACCTGAGCGTGTCCTGGCTGAGGCCGTACGTTTTGCTTACTTCATTGATTGTCATATCGTTTCCTCCAATTGACCGGGCTATTCACTCTGACGGCATTGGTCATTTATCATTTCAATGACCTGGAGAGCCATTCAGCGATGATGCCGGAAAAACCGCGATTTTTAGTGCTAAATATATAATAATACTTGGAGTGCACTCCAAGTCAAGAGGCGAAATGCAAATTTCTGTAATGTGTATCAGCCTTCGTGTCCAGCTCCATAGGGTAATGCGACCATCATGACGTGGTTTGACAGTGAAATCCCCTAGCTGAAATTGCGATTTCACCGAAAGTTCCCATTTCCCCTCAAAAAACCATCTCTTGGGAACATGATAAGCAGCAAAAAAACATTATGTAAACCGGTTGTGTGATGAATAGCTGTTAATAATTGCCATATACCGGTTCGGTGTCCTTTAATTGGTAGTTGCAATCAAATATATAATGTAAATATGCTAAAATAACTGCCGATTGCTTTATCAAGCTAAAGAAAATTGGAATTTTTTTCTTTTGAATGTCAGTATAGGTTCCCAAATCAAAGATTTTTTATCGAAATGGGAACTTTTCATGAAAACGGCCGTTTTTGTGAGATAAATCTGTGAAGAATCAGAAATTATGTTAACCTGTGAGCGGGAGTTGGCAGATGGCTGAAGATATGCTACATGTTATATGATGATGAAGCCCGCGCGGAGCCGAAGGACCGGCGGGCAATCATATGCCCCGGGGTCCCTGACCGTCCGGGGCTCAGTATATCCGCCCGCCAAGCGCTGTGCGCCCGGCGGGCGCTTTGATATGTCGGAATAACTGAAGAAGCCTAAGGCTTCAGTTGCATACCTGCGCTACGCCTGCAATGAGCGAGCTCCCTGCGAGTTCCCACGCGGGCATAACCGTTTTGGACAAATCGAAGAAAAACGAGAGCTTTGAGTCAACTTTTTCGAGGTGAGTGAAACTTTTGAAAATCGAGTCGGATTCAGAAACGTATGCGTCGCAGAAGTCCGCTTTGATCGGTGGGTGCAGTAGCTATTGAAGGCTTGGGGTGATAAGAAATACTGACAAGACCACCTTAAATATCCATCCACGGCCAATAATCGACATTAGTCGACAGAGAAAAACCATGAGCAGGAACAAAAATAGTTAGCTTGATGAAAAAGTTGACTCAAAAGTTGCGAAAAAGAGGGTTTTGTACAAAACGGTTATTATCATAAACAACAAGGTCCCCAGTGACCCCCCTAAAGCTCAGCCTGGTGGGCTATAGAATTTACGTTGGCAAATAAAAAAAGTTTAGAAAAATAAGACCGACAAGTCATCTTTGACATCTATATTTATATAAAGGTAATTCAAATTACTGCAATGTATTAATGATCTAGGAGGACGGAAATGAAAAAAGCTTTAATTGCAGCATTATCTCTCTGCATGGCGATTTGCCTTATACCCGCCATGTCTTTTGCTAACGATGGCGGTGGGAACGAAGTCGAGCCAAACGATGAAAAAAGTTCGGCTACTGTCGTGGAACCGGGAGTTTTTTATGATGGCGTGATCGACTTGAATGATTATGATTGTGAAGACGATTACTATACGCTGACCATTCAAGAGAATGGATATTTCACTGTAGACTTTCAGATGCCTGCTGAGGTGGAAGCGGACAATATCAACACCCCGCCAAACGTAGAGATATTCGTGCAGGGGAAAACTGATAGCATAGAAGAGTTTGACACTGAAGATAGTATCACCAGCAACAAGTATTCGGCAGTAAAGGGAAAGAAAGTATATGTTAAAGTGAGCAGTTTTGCACTCTTTGAAGGTGAGGAGGCGCCATATTCCATACGGATCAATACCGTTGCTGACAGCACTTGGGAAACTGAATTCAATGATACGAAAGGCACTGCTGACGTGATGTCAGCTGTGGGTAAATATTACAAAGGTAATCTTTACGGCAGTGATTCTGGATTTGGAATCATCACGGAAGATGTCGACTATTGGAAGTTTACAGCTCCAAGTACTGGCAAATACAGATTCTCATTCGAAAAGGGTTCTGAGGATTACGAAGACGACGACATCAAAGGCGGATGGAAGGTGGATCTGTATCTGAAAGGCGGCACACAGTCAAAGCACAAGATGTACAATACCGGCGACACGACTTCAGCAAAACAGTATTTGAGAAAGGGACAGATCGTATATATCAAAGTTGACAGCTACGGGAATCCGAACTATGTCGACTACCGTCTGAAAGCAACAAAGCTGTGACCGCCGATTTTTCATCAAAGCCAAGTCAGCAGCGTATTTCATGCCAACAATAAATGGTAAAAATTACCTGCAACCGCCGCTGAACTTAGGGCATCTCTTAATATGGAACCAAAATATTATGCGATATTTAGTTCTGTGTATTCATTCCTTGTGGCGTTTAGGCATTTCCTGTCTAAACGCCATTGAAAACTGCGATATTTTTAGGTGTATTATGGAAAAACATATGAGAGGAACGAAAGAATGCACAGCAGGCATCATTGTATGTGCCGTATCAGAAAGTTTACTGGTACTGATCTTAAGATTGTCTGATGCTCTTAATGTGCTGAGATACTGCATTTTGGCAGACTTAACTCCTAAAACTGTGGCTCTAATAGTCGTCATTGCCATTCTTTTCGGAGCTTCCGCCATAACGCCTTTGCTGCTAATAAAGAATATCCGTGATCTGATGTATGCTAGGCGGATGGGAATATGAATACAGTCAATCATGAGCCTGTTGAATCAGACTCATAAAAAATATTATTAACGGAGGTATAGTATGAAAATAGGAAAGAAACTTATGGTGATTGCTATGGCAGCAATCATGATGATGGCGTTCATGCCATCAATGGCCTTTGCATCAACTCAGAGGGCAGCATCCGGCGTTATGATCAGCGATGCGCAGTTTGCTTCAGCAAAATCAATAAAAATTGACACTGCCTACGTTTTTGGAAATGAAGACGGGGCAGATATCACTGCTGAAGCATATAAGTATAAAGCAGTCAGCAGCGGCACTTACATGTTCTATTGGTATAATAAAAATGATAATAACGAGTTATATTATTCAACTGGTAAAGGTGTTGCTGGAAAGAAAATCGTTCTTAACGATTCCGGTGATAAAATCATTACTCTGTCAAAAGGCAAGACATACTATTTTTATTTTGACAGTTCTGTGCAAAACGAATCTGGATATCTAAAGTTTGATCTTGAGAAAATTGCTGGAAGCAATGCTAAGCGTGTAAGCGGCAAAAACAAAATTACCATTCCTGCTAAGGCCACTGTAATGTTCTCATTTAAGCCAGCAGCAACAGGATACTATCAGTTCTATGGAAATGCGGGTAAAGCTCCTAAGACTTTCGATGTTATTCAGACAACATTAAAATCAACAGCTTTGGGGCAGTATGCAGACAGATGCTATATTTACGGTGATCCTGATGTGAAAGGAACTAATAAACTTTCCATCTATATGTTTGCTGAAGATGGTGCTTCAGGAATGCTTAGACTGACAAAAGGAGTAACTTATTATTATTCAATCACATCATCATCAAAAATCACCAATTTCTATTTAAAGAAATACTCACCGATAGAAATAAAGCTTGCTGCACAAGGCTGCAAGGTTATGATGGATGGTTCTTATCAGGATAGTATTAAATATGACTATGAACATGATTATGCAACAAAATACTCGACCATATATAATGACGAAACAATAAAAATGGCGTATTTCCCGGAAAGCGGAAAAACCTTGAAATCAGTTAGCATTAATGGGGAAGCCGTCGGCTTTGGAACTGCAGATGCAGAAATCATTGAATACTATGATGCAGATGGAAATACTGTAGATAATCAAGTGTTTTACAATGGTGCATGCACAGTAACTGAGGAATTTGCGGACGAACATCCAGAGTTCATGCCATACTTGACGAAAACTGAAATAGATGGCGTTACACAGTATTACTATACTCCTGAATCACTTGCTAAAGCCAATGAATCCGTTTCTCATAAGACGCTTGCGGCATATAAATATGTTCAGGTAAGTGCACCTGAAAATGGTTGGAAGACAGGTGATACGATTACTCTTAACTGTCAGTAAAGTCAGGATAATAATCATTTTGAAAATACAAACTAATGCGCAGGGTTCCGTTTGGAGCCCTGATTTGGACTGGAAGCATTTTTGTAAAGTATCTGACAGGAACAGATGTTAATGAAATTAATGAGGTACTTATTACAGAATCTCTCTTTGTAGAAGGAGGAACAGAATGAATATGGCTAAAAAACTACTGGTCATCGCCATGGCGGCAATCATGACCATGGCATTTATGCCGACGCTGGCTTTTGCCGGGGACGGCCGCAGGTCTGACCCAGGAGCAGATAGATGGAGCAACCACAATATCGGTAAATACTGAAACTAGCGGGACATTCCCAACGACGGCAGTATACAAATTTACCCCTGCAGCAACTGATTATTACTATGTGCCTTATGGCGGTGATGCCAGTTCAGGGTTAAGCTATACTACGGGTGCCGGAGCATCAACTCATTATGCATTTTATCCGACCAAAGTCTGCAGTATTATTTACCTTGAAGCGGGAAAGACATATTATTTTTATTTTACCGCAGGGAGTACAGCGCAGGGCAACTATGGATTCAATCGGTTATTCGTCAATACAGTCAATAGGCACTGGAAGCGATGTATCGTGGAATGGAGAATATTCCAAGTTCAGCCCGGCATCTGACGGATACTACGAGTTCCACTGGAAGTATGAAGAAAACAAGGGATATCTGTTCATTGCGTACGACATTGACAATGTAGCACATGAAGTGAAATATTTTAGCCACTCTAACATTATCAAATCTGGCGATCAGTATAAGGCATCCTTTGAGGATAGAACTTGGCCGAAGAATAACGGGATGATGAAATTCCTGAGCGGACACACTTATATCATACGCTGCACAAACGAAGGTGCAGCCATTCAGTATGATAGCTTTGGGGTTTCGCCTTTAAGCGTTGCGAATGCGACTATCAACTCCTCAGGGGGCAGCGTTCAGCCATATGCAGATTTTGATTGGTACTATAGTAAAAATGCTGCGGCGTTAAATGGTCAGTGTACGCTTGCTGCACTGTGGACCCCGCAGTTTGCAGTTACCGAAAGCAACGGATCAACTTTGACTGGAGTGGCTTGGAACGGTACAGCACTTGCAAGCGGACAGTATAGCATTGAATCTAAAACTGTCAATGAAAACAATTATAAAAAAGTAATAGTAAATCATAGCATAAACGAGGGTGATGTGATCCAGTTCCTTTACAACAACGAGACCCCTGCCAGCATTGGCGGCGGTGCCGGCGGAGCGGGCGGCAATCAGCCGGGGACCGAGACCAAGGACAAGGTTACAACTACCACGTCTACAATGGTAGATGGTACAGTGATATCCACAACGACGACTGCCAATGAGGCAACCGGAGTCAAGGGCGAAGTGATGACGATCACAAAAGGCGGCGATTCGAAGACATCTGCAAACATTATCGTACCTTCATCGTCTGATCCAAGCGCAGCCTCACTTGAAACGGCAATCAGTTACGCAAAGAAGGCAGAACAGGATGCGGCGGCTGCCGGCACTAAATTGGCAGCAGAGCAGATTTCATTCAACGTCAGCGGGAGCGAAAGTCGCTTCACGGTCAGCAAGAGCAGCCTTGAGAACATCACATCTGGAACGGCGGCTGGCATCCAGGTCAACATGCCAGACGGCGGTTACGCCTTGAGCGCAGAGGCTTTGAAACAGGTGGCAGCTACGGCGACAGGCAGCGACGTGACGATAGCAATATCAAAAGTGCCGACAACCGAACTGCCGGCAAGCGTAGCGGAATTCCTAGGCGGGTTCACTCCGGTATACAATGTGAGCATCAGTTCAGGCAACAAAACCATCAGCAGCTACGGCGGGCAGACGGTTACTTTGATGCTGCCAATGCCAGGGGCAGAAGCGGCAGACGGGCTGAAAGCTTTGTTCGTCAAAAGCAGCGGACTGGTGGAAAATGTGCCGATGACCATTGAAAGCGTAAACGGCAAAGAGATGTGTGCTTTGTCGCTGCAGCATAATTCATACTACACGGTGGTCAGCAAGTCGATTGCCGAGGCAGCCATCAAAGCTTCCAATACAAAGATTGCGGCTGGCGTAAGCGGATCAAAGATCATAAAATTGAAGGCGAAAGTTTCTTCGGGCAAAGTAAGTCTTACTTGGACAAAACAGGGCGTATACAGGATGGACGGCTATCAGGTATGGCGTTCAACTGTTTCAACTTCAGGATATAGACTGGTAAAGACTACTTCCGGAACAAAATTAACGGGAAAGATAAAAACAGGAGTAACTTACTATTTTAAGGTCAGAGGTTTCAGAACTGTGGGAGGTAAAAAAGTGTTCACCCCATGGAAGGTGCTGAAAGTAAAGGCTTGATCACAATGAAACTGTTGGCGGGGTCCGAACGGGCCTCGCTTTTTACATGTGTTTGACAAATCGCGAAAAATGAGTATACTAATTAGTACAAGAAAACACATGGGGGTGTAAAGGTTTCGACGGGGGTATAGAAACAGGATAAGCGAGCCGTAGTGCCAAGTCTACGTAAAAAGTGGCCGTTAAATATAAACGCTAAAAATAACAACAATTTCGCATTAGCAGCTTAGTTCTGCACCGCGCGTCAGCTTCAGTTTCCCTGTAGGCTGAAAATCTGGCGTCGATTATACAGGAAAACTTTGTGAGAGTTCTCGGTATCATGAAGGACTTACGAGATAGCGTTTCCATCAGCTTGCTGACAGGCGGTTGGAAAGGCGAAATATAAATTATCAGATGCGCTCGGAGAAAGTTCTGCGGAAATATTTTCGGACAGGAGTTCGACTCTCCTCATCTCCACCAGACATGCAAACCCGCCTTTACGGCGGGTTTTGTCATGTCTGGAGATGAGGAGGCCGAACTCCGCAGGCATGAGCGTCGTGAGACAGTTCAGTGAACTGTCAAACAGCGAATGCGCCGAAGCGACCGTGAAGTGAGTGCGTCCGGTGAACGCACGAATAGGGAGCGGTTCGAGTCGACCGAAAAGGGAGACGAAGAACGGCGGATTGTGTAACAAGCCGCAAACTCTCCTCATCTCCTCGAAGAAATCTTGCAGGTATTAGAGATATGCTCGAGTATATAATGGCGACAATTTGCATATACCATTAGATGCAAAGTTTAGTGCCGAAATGGCATGTTAAGCAATGCGATAAGGTGCCATTTTGGCACAAAAAATATTGACCATATGCCAAATTGGGTTTATACTGTAAACAATAGGAGGACTGCTATGGAAATCACATTGAGAGGACTTAGAACTGAAGCGGGTTTAACACAGATTAAAGCTTCCAATATGGTAGGGATACCACTTAGAACATACAAGCGATATGAAACGGATGACAAGTTAGTTGGAACAATCAAATATGACTATATAATAAATAAATTAACTGAAGCAACTATGATTGACGAAGATCATGGAATCTTGACAATAGATAAGATTACAAAACTTTGCAGTTCAGTGTTCGAACATCACGATGTACAGTATTGCTATCTATTTGGATCATATGCAAAAGGCATTGCGAAAGAAAATAGTGATATTGATTTACTTATAGCTACATCTTACACAGGTTTAAAATATTACGGCCTTCTTGAGGAACTAAAACAGAAACTAAAGAAAAATTTAGATTTGCTAAATCTAGAGCAAATTAATAATAACCCCCAACTTTTAAATGAAATACTAATGGATGGAATTAAAATTTATGGATAATCACAAGGATGACAGATACTACATTAATAAAATAATTGAGAATGCAAATTTGATTATGGATGGAATGGAAAAAGTATCTAAAGATATGTTTGATAGGGATAGCATTCTTCAAGCTGCAATGATGTTCTATCTAATACAGATTTCAGAAAATGCCAAAAGAATATCCGAGGAGATGCAAGAAAAGTATTCATACATTCCATGGTCTGCAATTTTTGGATTAAGAAATAGAGTAGTTCATGACTACGGCAATGTAGATTTGAAAATAGTATACGATACATTGCATGACGACATTCCTTATCTAATTAATGAATTAGATAAGATTTAGACAACAGTATAATAAGTGTATTTATATCAAACTATATAGAGTTACAATATTTACTCACCATTTCCAAAATCGTTTTTTGGAAATACAGTAATTGCAATGATTCCTGGCATTTCGGCTCATTACATCTCCACCAGACATGCAAACCCGCCTTTACGGCGGGTTTTGTCATGTCTGGAGATTAGGAGGTCGAACTCCGCAGGCATGAGCGTCGTGAGACAGTTCAGTCCGCCGCATGACCTGAAATAACCGTTTTGGACAAATCGCATTTTTTTGATGTGTTTGAGTCAACATTTTGCTTCGCCTGCGGAAGCGCAGCAAATAATTTGCAATATGCAGAAGAGATGTTGCTTGAGCAGAAGGTGAGTTTGCAAAATCTTTCTGCCGAAACTAATATCGGGTCGAGGGATAAGGTGATATGGGTTATATGCAGGAAGAAAACAGAGGCAATAACTCGATTAAACTGCCAGAAACCTAAAAAGTTGACTCAAAATCATAGAAATATGGCGTTTTGTCCAAAATGGTTATTCGGCATTGCTTCAATCCGGATCCCAGTATTCAATCCCAATCCCAAGTCCAGGCCCAATCCCAATCCCGTTTATCTCATCATGGCACAATCTTTGCTTCATACTATTATATAGATCGTTAGTTCTTATGAAATTATGGAGGCAGAGAAAATGAATAAAAGAATTATAACCGCTGCATTGACTGGAAATTGGGGAGATAAGAGCACTAACCCCGCGATCCCGATGACACCGGAAGAGATAGCCGCGGCAGCTTTTGATGCATATTTAGCAGGAGCCGCAATTGTGCATCTGCATATGCGTGACGAGGAAGGCCGGCCAACCATGCGTGCAGATCTGTTTCGGGAGACGATGGAATTGATAAGGGAGAAGTGCGATGTCGTCATCAATATCACATCTTCAGGCGGGCACTCGCTGGATGGCATGGCAGCCGACGAAACCAGACTTAAGCCTTTCCGCGAACTCAAGCCAGAGATGGGTTCCTACGACTGCGGCACCATGAACTGGCTCCACAAGACTATATTTGAAAACAACCCTCAGTTTTTAGAGAGCCTTGGACGCCTGATGCAGGAGACAGAGACAAAGCCAGAACTTGAGATATTTGATATCGGCATGATCGACACTGCCAAATACTATATGGCAAAGGGCGTTCTCAAGGCACCATGCCACTTTCAGTTCATCATGGGTGCGCCGGGAGGAATGGCTGCGACCATACCTAATCTTGTCTACGCTCAAAGCCAGCTGCCGGAGGGTTCGACCTGGTCGGCAAGCGGACTGAGCAAAAGCCATATTCCTGTCCTGCTGGCAGCACTTGCGATGGGCGGACACGTTCGTGTCGGATTGGAAGACAACGTGTATTACGGGCACGGCGTTCTTGCTGAGTCCAACGCGCAGTTAGTAGAGCGCGCAGCCAGGATCATCAAAAGTGCCGACCTGGAGGTTGCGACTCCGGCTGAGGCTCGCGAGATGCTGGGAATTATGCAGTAAAGCATAGGTATTCCTCAATATCACAGTCTGTCAGGTACGGGTAATTTTCATGAAGCCCGTCTTTCAGTACGTTCAGGTACTCCTGACTTGGGCTGTTTGATGTGCGGCGGCCATGATTGGTGAGAGTCACGACCTCGATGCCGTCCCATTCACCAAGGCTCACTATCTTATCGTACCAGCCGGTGCATTTTTTAATGTCGCGGTCTCTGCTGCCGTTTTCCTGACCGCAAACATCAGAGAACTGGCCCCTGGTAATGAGATATGCAACGCCATAGGCTTTGCCGCTGCAGGATGCATCCAGGAAGGAGACGCCTTGTCTGCCCCATGAACCGGAGGAGTTGGCGTAATACATGTTGTAAGGGAGGATGAAAGGCATTTTTGCCAAAGGCAGGGTTTTGTCCCTGGCGCCTTCATAGGTTCTGCCGTTGACGTTAAATAGGCCGCCGCGGATGTAGCAGAGGAATCTTTCCTCAAGCATATTGCTGCCGTAGCTTACGTACCATACATATTTTCTTCTGTTAATATTCAACATATCAGTTTATCTCCTTATCATTTATTTCCTTTACTTTTGTGATCATATTGTAGCAAAAAATATTGCGTGTGACTGGGCAACCCAGTTACCCATTTCACCAGTGCGTCCATTAAATTGGTAAGTCCAATATGGAAAATCGTTCACGATATGAACAACGACTACACCCTGAAAACGTTGAAATTCTAAAGTATGTATAGACAAAATTCGAATAATTAATTGTATTGTTCAGATTATTGTGATAAAATTATTATACTATTGTATAGGTTATTATATAGGACATTATTAATAGCAAAATAATATTGCAAGGCAAACCGGAGGCTTCGATATGAAAACTCATAATATTCGACGCGCCGCGGCGGTTGTTTTGGCAGCGGTGCTGATAGCAGGCACATTGCCAGGCTGCTCGCCTTCATCGTCAAACAGCGGAGATCAAAAGAAGAAAGAGTCGGTTACGATTTATACAAGCATTGAGGATTACCGTATTGAATATCTCAACAAGAGGCTTGAAGAAGAATTCCCGCAGTACGATATCACAGTAGTTTTCTATGCAACAGGAGACCACTATGCCAAGCTGCTGAAAGAAGGAACTGACACAGATTGCGATATTACTCTTAGCCTGGAGTACAGCCTGCTGCAGAATCTGGACAGCAAGGGTGACTTGGCTGATGTTTCTTCATATAACAAGGGTACATACGAAAGCGATTTAATTATCAGTGATGATTTTCTTCCTCAGGAGCGAGGGAGCGGAGCTGTCATAATCAATACAGAACTTCTCAGCGAACTTGGACTTGACGAACCGAAATCATATGAAGATCTGCTGAAACCCGAGTACCGCGGGCTGGTTTCAATGCCTAATCCTAAGGAGTCCAGCACGGGCTACATGTTCTATAAGTCTCTGGTAAACGCCTGGGGCGAAAAAAAGGCGCTTGCTTATTTTGATAAACTCACAGACAACATCCTTCAGTACACAGAATCAGGATCTGGACCGCTGAAGGCCGTGGCAGCAGGCAAGGCGGCAATAGGGCTGGGGACAACAGCAACAGCCGTTACTGAGATCAACGCCGGGACGCCGCTGAAAATCGAATACTTTAAAGAAGGCGCACCGTATTCTGTTTATGGACAGGCGATCATCAAGGGCAAGGAACAGCGCTAGGCAGTGAAAGACGTATTTGATTTTCTGGTCAACACCTTTAGCTATGAGAACTGTGAGAAGTACATGCCTGAGAAGCTGTACAAGGACAAGACATTTACTTTGAAAAATTATCCGGAAGACATTAAATATGCAGATATGAGCAACAACACTATTGAAGAGAAGGAAAGACTTAATGCACGTTGGAAATACTGAGGATAAACGGCAATGAGGAATCACAGAGATCCTGAAAAAGCTGCCGAAAGGCACAAAAACAGCATTCTTCCGAGGGTAGCCGCACTGCTGCTGGTTTTGATTTTCTGCTTTTTTACGGCAGGTCAGACAGCATTTGCAGCAGGCTCTGTTTCTGTGCACTCAGTGACAGACATTGCGGAAAATAATAAGTCAAGCGCTCCTCCGCAGACTGTCCACGTAGGTTTCTTCAGTTTTCCCGGCTATCACGATATGGACAACACCGGCGAAAAGTCGGGCTACGGCTATGACTTCCTGCAGATGATCGCGGGCTATGCAAACTTTAAATATGTGTACGTCGGATATCAGCGAACCTGGTTTGACATGCTCAATATGCTTGAAGACGGCGACATCGATATGCTGACATATGCGCCTAAAATAGCCAGTTACGAAGAAAGGTTCGACTACAGCGAGCACAGCATTGGCACTACGTCAGCGATACTGACGACTTCGGTTTCCAGCAAGAAGTTTGCGGCCAACGAATACCAGCCTTTTGCCGGAATGCGCGTTGGTTTCATCAGGGGCACGGACCGCAGCAAAGGTTTTGCCAAATACGCTAAACAGAGAGGCATAACATACAAAGCAGTATATTATTCTTCATTATCCGACATGGAAGCCGCGCTGAAGGAAGGAACAAAAATCGACGCCATGGTCACAGACGACATGCGCGAAATGACTGATGAAATCATAATAGATAAGTTCGACCAGAGAGAACTCTACGTCATTGTAAAGAAAGGCAATACCGATTTGCTGACAGAAATCGATGAAGCCATCAAAAGACTAAACACAGCCGACCCATCATGGGAGCTTGAACTTGAGTCCAAGTATTTTCTATCAGACACATCGTCAAATCAGCCAGTCACATTGTCAGAGTCAGAATATGTTAAATCCCTGAAATCCGCCGGCAAAACCCTTAAAGTGCTGTTCAATCCTGCAAGATATCCGCTTGCATATTATGAGAACGGAAAGGCTAAGGGCGTGCTTGTCGACATTTTCAAGCAGATCGCCGGGAACTACGACATTCCATACAAGTTTATCAAAACCAACAGCATTGACGATTACTATAAAATGAGGGACAACGGCGAGGCAGACATTGTCCTCGACTTTGCAGGGTCTACTGACGAGGCTGAGGTCTTAGGATATCGCCTGACTTCTGAATTTGCAAACTCAAGCTACTCAATGGTCACTGCAGGAGATTTCAGAGGAACTGCAGCGACAGCGGCAATAATCAGAGAATCTGACACATTTACAGATATTGCCAAGAATTATAGCGCCCGGATAAAAATCAAGTACTATGATACTTTTGACGAGTGCATACAGGCAGTAAAGAAAGGTGAAGCGGACTGCACCTTCATGTATTCTGTAACGGCGCAGATGTTCATGCTGGAGGACAACGACAATGCAATCAAGTACAGACAGATGAACGACACGAAGTTTTATTTCCGCATGGCGGTCACGTCATCTGCGGATATGCTGCTCTACGGAATGCTGAACAAAGCCACCCATAACCTTGACACCACCTATGTTGACCAAGTCTTCAACTCATATCTTATGGATGCGAAGCGCAGCTACACATTATGGGATTATCTGGTCGACAAGCCTGCTCTTTCAGTAGGAATTGTGATTCTGGTTCTTTTGATCCTCATAATGTTCATTATTGTTCAGCGTAAGAACGGTGCAAAGCTAAAAGCCAGCAATGACGCTCTGAATCAGAGCCGCAACGATCTGGAGAATGCTTTGGCTGCGGCCAACGACGCAAACGCGGCTAAGACGATATTCCTTTCGCAGATGAGCCACGACATACGCACGCCGCTGAACGGCATCATAGGCATGACTCAGATCGCAAGGGAAAATATCGGAGAACCGGATAAGGCCGATGATGCTCTGGATAAAATCAGCCGAAGTTCTGATCATCTGCTGACTCTGATAAATGATATACTTGACCTCAGCCGTATTGAAAGCGGCAAAATGGCTATGGCACATGAACCGGTTGACATTCGGGTCGCCATAAATCAGTGTATGGATGTGCTGAAGAGTTCAGCAATCAATCGCGATCTGAAGATAGTAACAGAAATACCTCAGATAGAATACCCATACGTTTTGACTGATGCTCTGCATCTAAGGCAGATACTGATAAACATCATCTCCAACGCAGTTAAATTCACGCCAGACGGAGGCATGATAACCTTTAAGACAGAAGCCAGCACCGACGAAGAAAATAAGCTCCTCTTCTGCAGGTTTGAGATAGCCGATACAGGCAAAGGAATGAGCGAAGATTTTACCAAACGCATCTTTGAACCTTTCGTTCAGGCAGATGAGTTTGGCGGCAGGACCGAATTCCAGGGCTCAGGCCTGGGAATGGCAATAGTCAAGCAGTATGTGGACATGATGGGCGGTACGATCACGATCAGAAGCAAACTGGGCGAAGGCTCGACATTTGTCGTTGACTTGCCGTTTGACATTGATCAGAAGGCAGGTTCGGTTTCTGAAAACGAGAGAGAAGAGATTAGGGGCATGGACTTCACCGGAGTCAGCGTGCTGCTTGTCGAGGACAACAGCATCAATATGGAGATCGCCAGATTCATGCTTGAGAGCAAGGGAATGAAAGTCGATATGGCTGGAGATGGTCGTATTGCGCTTGAAAAATTCCAGACCTCGACGCCAGGAGACTATGACTGCATTCTTATGGACATAATGATGCCGAACATGAACGGCTATGAGGCGACAATGGCAATAAGGGCGCTCGACAGGGCAGATGCAAAGACGATACCGATATTTGCCATGACTGCCAATGCTTTCGCCGAAGACGTGAAAGCCGCAATGGACTGCGGAATGAATGGCCACATAGCTAAGCCTATAGATATGAACATGCTTTTGAAAACACTTTCAGAATTCATACATTGAATAAATATTAGCAAACTCATGATGACTATGCCTGATAAGCCACAGATTACTTGATACGTACCCATTTCCTCAGGGCGTCATACAGCCGCTGCGGCGATATTGGCTTGGCGATATGGTCGTTCATGCCTGAGTCCAGGCTTGCCCTGATGTCGTCGTCGAAGGCGTCTGCTGACATGGCGATGATCGGCACAGTCAGCGCATCAGGACGGTTCATTTCCCTTATGCGGCGTGTGGCGGAACGTCCGTCAAGTACCGGCATGCGTATGTCCATGAGGACAGCATCAAAACTTCCGATTTCGGACTCTGCGAAAATGCGGCAGGCTTCCTGCCCGTTGGCAACGCAGGTCACACTCATGCCTCCGGCATTTATGATGGCTTTTGCGATTTCCGTGTTCATGGAGTTGTCTTCTGCCAGCATGATGCTGATACCGGAGAGATCAGCCTGCGAATTGCCGTCAGCTGAACTTAAGGAATCTGGCGAAGATTCATCCGGAGCATCTGCAGCTCGCTTGAAACTGAGAAGTACAGTGAATTCAGTGCCGTGGCCTAGTTCACTGTTCACAGAAATTGTGCCTCCCATGAGATCGACCAGTTTTTTTACAATGGAAAGGCCCAGACCCGAGCCGGCATTGTTGCCGCTCTGATTTTCCTGAGCGAAAGGTTCGAATATCTTTGGCAGAAATTCAGGCGCAATGCCGCAGCCGGTGTCACGGACGGTGATTTTGTCTTGGACCATTTCGCCGTCCATAGACAGCCGTTCAAGACCGAAGAAGATCTCACCGTTTTCCGGAGTGAATTTGACCGCATTGTTCAGCAGATTCATGATGATCTCCTGAACTCTGAGCGGGTCGGCGTAGATCGGGACTGTCGCCGCGTCCGAATCGCCAATTATAAGATTTATATTCTTTTTCTTTGCCGCCGGCAGGATCACTGAGACGACCTTGGCGGAAAATTCCGTATAGCGAGTTGGGACAGGCTTAAGCATGATATCGCCAGTCTCGATTCTTGACAGATCTAGGGTGTCGTTGATCAGCGACAGCAGGATGTTGCCTGCACGGTCTATTTTGTCCAGATAGCCGCGGAGCTCGTTGAAGTTATCAAGGGATCCCTCAGCCGGCGCCGAAGCAGGCATTGCGGATTGCAGTAAAACGTCGTCATTAGGCATTGCGGGCTGCAGCATAACGCCGTCATTAGGCATTGCGGATTGCAGCATAACGCCGTCATCTGATGCCGCCATATGTGAATGAATGTCAGCGACTTTCCCTACGCATTCCCTAGCCATGTTCGTATATCCAAGCACAGCGTTTAATGGAGTCCTCATGTCGTGACTGACGTTGGATAGAAATTCCGTCTTCATGGCATCCGCGTGCCGCGCTTCCTTCAGAGCATTCTCCAGGACTGAAGAACGGTGGCGCTCTAGCATTGTCTCTTCAGTAATATCGCTTACCAGAAACAGAATGACTGAACGCTGGTTGTCTAGATACTGGTAGGTGATTTTTTTCTGCAGCGTCTCCCCGGACAGAGCATGATAATCGCAGACATAGCTGTATTCCTTCAGGTGCTCAAGGGCAGATATCACGTGTGCCAGAGATACCTTGTCAGCCTCGGTCCCCGGCTCCTCCGGGTCTCGGATCACAGCGACAAGATCGGACATGATATTGTCATATCCTTTTCCATCAAAACGCGCTGCGGCGTCTGAAGCGGCAGAGATGTACTGGTAGCGCATATTGCCTGACTCCGGATCGATCAAAGCGATGTAGTCGTATTCGCGGTTGGCGATGGCAGAGATGGCCTTTTCCTCCTTGTCCTGACGGTCGATATCGACAGAATATATGATTGCCTCAATATCACCATTGCCAGGGTTTTTCAGCATGTTCATGATAACTCGGATAAGGTGTACCTCGCCGTTTTCGACCCTGCGGTGATATTCCATCAGAAAACTGGTCTTACCTGCATCAAAATCTGCAAGCAGTTTCTGCCTTTCGAAAGTATCGCTGAAAATTTTCTGCTCGCTTTCGTAGCGGATCAGTTGGGCAATCGAAGCAAAAAGACTGTCGACTGTCACGGAATCCACTGAACCGACAAAAATTGCAGGAATACGCCCTTCGCCAATAGTCGTATCGGCAGAAATGTTGAGACGGAAAACACACAGTGCGTTAGAACTTTGTGTCAGAAGCCGGTCAATAGACTCTTCGTAAGCTTTGTACTCTGACTGAAAGCGTGCCCTCTCTACGGCATTGCGCTCAATGGCCTTCTGCTGCACCGAAACGTAGACTATCAAAAGTGCCAGCGCTTCAGTCACACCCATGAGGGACAGCGACGGCATAGCGTACTGCGCCAGCGGTCCAAGCATAGGAAAGAGGAAGCAGAAGACGAACATCGCGTAGTCACGCTTATGTTCGCTTCCGTATTTTTTTATTGCACCTATTGCGGTAATGATGATTATAGCGAGCAGATATCCGTAGCACAGGCTTATGTATGCGGTGAAGTGGGGCCCTCTGGAATAGACGCCTTCTGGGCTGACTACATATATGATGCCAGTAAAGCAATTGATCAGAAGAGCAAGAATCTCAGCGAAGATGCCTGCACCGATGCCTATAGACATATTGGCAGACGGCTGCTGTCCGTTGAACCAGTAGTATGAATAGAGGGTCCATAAGTAGCATATTAAAGCAAGCAATGCATAGAATACAAACATGTCTATTGTATAGAAAACAACTATTGAGCTTGAAGGCAGATACGATAGAACCATCTGCGCGAGTTCAGTCAGCAGAAGCAGAGTGCAGGAAGAAAGCATCATAACATAGACGTTGCGGCTGTAGTCGCGATGTGTTTCCAGATGCGCAGCGATTGACAGTGCAATTGTGATGCACAATCCAATGATTGGGATTGCAATATTCTCCATGAGGTCCAGCGAATGATACATGATATGAGTCCCTTCTTGCCACAGTTATTCGACAATGAATTTTTATGCGTTCATTCTATCACAAAAGTCCAGTACATTCAATGAATACAGGGATATCAAAATCGTAAAAACGATAATTATTAAGTTGTTATTTTTTGTATTCCGGATATAATTAGTATAGACAGAAAACCAAGATGATTTGCGATATTCGGAGTGCGAGCGATGACGAAAACTGACGAGAACCTATATTATGATTACCTTGACGGAGACAGCAGTGCCCTGAATGAGCTGCTGCTGCGGTACGACGAGAGCCTGAATCTTTTTATATTCTCATTTGTGAAAAATGAAGAGGATGCAGAGGAGCTGGCCCTCGACACTTTTGCGCGGCTTGCTGCCAGCGACAAAGTGTTTCAGGGAAAGTCTACTTTTAAGACATGGCTCTTTGCCATTGGCCGCAATCTGGCTATCCAGTTTCTAAGAAAACATCGGCTGAAGACAGACCCTGGCGGTGCGGAGAACGTTCCGGACAGGGAAACACCGGACATACCGATGCTGAATAAAGAACGAAACAGACAGCTGTACCTTGCAATGAACCAGATCAAAGCGGAATACAGGCAGGCTCTTTACCTGAAGTATTTCGAGGATATGGGCGTAACGGAAATAGCGAAAGTCATAGATAAAAGCGAACGGCAGGTCTCTGATCTGATTTACAGAGGCAAGCAGTCGCTGAAAAAAATTTTGGAAGAGGAGGGGTTTGAGTATGAGGACAATGGAAGAGAAAGCAGCTGAGATAAGACGCCGTGAAGAAGATCTCCGGAACCGCAAGTTCAGAAGACACACGATCGGATTGTCTGCACTTTCGGCCGCTGCTGCCGTCCTTCTCGTGACCTTTTCTCTCAGCATGTTCCCTGAAATAGGAGACGGAGGCAACGCCGCCGGAGTTTCTGTGCGCTATGCATCGATTTTTTCCGCAAACCCGGCGATCGGCTTTGCTTTGATAGTTGTGCTGGCTTTTGCTCTTGGCGTGTGTGTCACAATGCTTGTGCTAAAGGTACATCGCCACAATGAGCGGAGCAGAAGGGGGAATCAGCAATGAGACTCTGGCCATTGGAGACGATAAGCAACGTCGTGCAGATGATCGTTTTGATGGTGGTAGTGATCGTGGTATGGGTGCGCGCGGACAAAACCAAATCGCCTGATATTGCACGCTTTTTTGTTCTGAGCATTTTTACATACTGGCTGGGTGATGCTTTCTGGTCACTATATATTGTTTTGTTTGATGAGGCGCCTTCGGGGATCTCGCCGGCTGACATTGCCTGGATCGGCGGATACTGCTTCATGATCGGCTTCATGCGGATCAATGCGCGGGGCAGACGCCGGCCGAAGTGGCTGTTTCTGATACCTGCAGCGGTGGCTGCTGATACGGCGCTGTGGATCAGCTGGGCTTACGGAAATGCCGGCAGCATCATGAATGATGTGGCTTACGGCATCGTGATGGCAGTGATGGGCTGGTTCACCTTTGCCTGTCTCAGCAGCTGTGAAAAAAACATGCGCCCGTTTTTTATTTCATCTGTTTTTTATTTCATCATGACCCTGGTGCTGTTCACATCCTGGGGTACCATGTACGCCATTTTTGACTTTATTGTTACTGGCTGTCTGGCAGCCATGTCGATAACCTTCTGTAGAGGTATATCTAAAGTGGAGGTGCCGTTATGATATATGCAGAAAACGTATTCATATGCATTGCGGCGCCTTTCTTTGTCGCCATATTCTTTGCACGGGAAGGAGCCAGACGGTTCTGCGAGTTTTTCGTTGCGGGAGTAACGATGTGTCTGCTGGCGGCATATATCAACAGTTTTCTGGTAACGCTGACCGGATACTCAATGGAGGATGCGGTCATTTGCGTGACGCCTATCAGCGAGGAACTGATGAAAGTCTTGCCGATAATGTTCTATTTTCTGGTAATGGAGCCGGATGACGACAAGCTCATAACGTCGGCGGTGGCAACGGGCGTCGGTTTTGCTACCTTTGAGAACTGCTGCTATCTGCTGGACGCCGGAGCTGCGGATTTTGGCAGCATCATGATCCGCGGGCTGGCAGTAGGCGTCATGCACACCATGTGCACACTGGCGGTTGCGCTGATACTGGTTTTGTTCGGAAGATATCACAGAATGATGCCGTCGGTGCTGGCAGGAATGCTGGCCGCGGCGGTGACCTTCCATGCGCTGTATAACATGCTGGTCTCGGTAGAGGGAGTGACGCAGATGTGCGGATACGCAATGCCGCTGGCGGCAATGGTCATCAGCGTGGTCGTAGTGAACAGAAGAAAAGAGATATGGAAGAAAAATAACACGTAAAATTATGCGTATTAAATGGGAATTTAGCATTTAATACGCAAGATATTGCATTTTATGTTGCAATGTGGTATTCTTCTGTTAGAGGTGAGATGATATGCAGAATGATAGTTCAAAAGCAATTATTAAACTGCTTAGTGAGAGAGAAAAAGCATACCGGATTGATTATCCGATGACTCAGAAGGAATTGTCCGACAAATCAGGAGTCTCAATCAGAAGCATTCAAAATTTTGAGCATGGTGGAGATATACAGCTCAGCAACTTGATAAAAATCACGAAAGCATTGGAGCTGGGAGACAACATTGCAATGCTGATTCCTGATGTTTCTAAAAAACCTTCCATGTATTTGGAAAAACCAAAGAAAAGGGTACGTGCAAGCAAGACTGGAAAAGCGGAAAGAAGCACGTTCAAATGGGGGGATGAAGAATGATAAATACTGCCGAAATCATAATGTGGGGAACTCGTATTGCAATAATTCATTTGGACGAAGGAAAATCATATGTATCATTTGAATATGACAGGCAATTCGCGAAAAGCGGAATAGAAGTTGCGCCAATATGTATGCCATTATCAAACAGGGTATATGAATTTCCAAATCTTGTCGGTTATGCATTTCGTGGTGTACCTGGCATGATTGCTGATTCATTGCCGGACAGGTTTGGTAATTCAATAATAAATCAATGGATAGCATCACAAGGAAAAACTGAGAATGCTTTCAATGTCATTGATCGTTTATGCTATACAGGCTCTAGGGGAATGGGTGCAATTGAATATTATCCGGCTAATGGACCTGAACCTGGAATAGATGATCAAATCAATGTTAATGAAATGGTCAAGTTCGCATCGGATATTCTCAACAACAGAGAAACTGTCAAACTGGAAATGTCAGATAAAACGACCTATAGCCAGTTACTGCAATTGGGCACTTCGGCCGGTGGAGCAAGAGCAAAAGCTATCATTGCCTGGAATGAGAAAACTAATGAGATCAGATCGGGCCAGATAAATCTTGGAAAAGATTTTGATTATTGGTTAATGAAGTTTGACGGAGTTGACAAAAACGGCGATCACGGGATGGAAGATAAACCGGAATATACCACGATTGAATACGCTTACTATAAAATGGCATTGAAGGCTGGAATAGAAATGAATGAATGCAGGCTTTTCAAGGAAAACGGATATCATCATTTTATGACAAAGAGATTCGATCGAGTCCATGGGAACAAGCTGCACATGCAAACTTTAGGTGCAATTGCTCAAATTGATTATAATACACCTGGACTATGCAGTTATGAACAGGCAGCCAGCTACATGCGTCAGATGGGATTAGACGCTAAGGATATTGAACAATTATATCGGAGAATGGTATTTAATGTCATAGCTGTGAACCAGGACGACCATGTGAAAAACATTTCATTCCTGATGGATAAAAGCGGTAAATGGAAACTGGCGCCTGCGTACGATATGACTTTTTCATATAATGTTAGCAACAAGTGGCTTTCGGCGCACCAGATGCTGATCAATGGAAAAAAGAGCGGCATCACTTTTGAGGATTTGGTTGCCAGTGGAAGCAGCATGGATATTAGCACTAAGAGATGCAATGGTATTATTAAAGAGGTTGCAGATTCGGTGGATTCATGGATGCAGATCGCTGACGAGGTTGGTATACGAGAAAAAACTGCATTGGGAATAAACAATATCATAAAGCAGCAGAGCACAGAATAAGCTGTAGCTTGAGACCGCAGGAAAACAACCTGCGGTTTTTTATTGCCCGCGGTTAGGGGCGCATGCCAAAGCACTAATGATTTCCATAAATTACCAGCAAAAAATTTCGCCTGCAAACTGCGAGATTTCTGCGAAACATGCGTCCAATAATACAAAGGGGTTTTTTATACACGTTTTGACCTGAGGGGAGGGTCGCAAAATGAAGTATTCACATACTGAAGCACTTGCGGAAGTGCAGAAAAGAGAATCAGAACTTCGCGAGAAAAAGTTCCGGCGCGAGAAACCGCTGCTGGGAAGTGCAAGCGTCATCCTGGCGACAGCTTTGATCGCTACCATGACATTTTTTCGCGTAAAAACTGCGGACAGCGTCACAACAGGGCGCAGCTACGGAACGATGCTTATCAACGAAGGGATCGGCGCATACGTTCTTGTTGCGGTGGCGGCATTTATGGCCGGCGTTGTGATCACGGTGCTATTGAAGAAACGGCAGCGCGGCAATAAGCGCAAGTAGTGAAAGGAAGGAAAGAATATGTTCTTAAGAAGCAAAACATCCGCCAGGATCCTGGTTTTGATCTTGGCATTGGCAACTGTCGTGGCGTTTACTCCGCTGACAGGCTGGACGCAGGAAGCGTATGCGGGAACTGCGACGGTTACAGTAAACGGGATAGACGTTTCAGCTCATGCATACTGGAAATGGGACTCGACGCTTGCAATACCAACATATGTTGAAGGTACAAGCGAAGACTACAATATCCATTACTCAGTAGATAGCAGTGGTGCTGTCAAGCTAGAACTGAAGGATGACGATCATTTCACATCGGTGGCGTCATCAGGCGGTGATTTATGGGTCATACTTGACAATGCGAAGATGACTGCCACTGATTCTTCGGCGATCAATTGTATTGGAGGATATCTATCAATTACTTCGATTGGGGAAAACTACATTAGTGCCAGTGCTTCTGCTGCTGCTGAAGAAAGTTCTGCGGCGGCATGCAGCGGAATAAGCAGCACGATCTCACCAGGGGGAGACAGCGCAAAAGAAGGATTAGTTTCCATTGCGGGTACAGGCAAACTCAATATTACGGCAAAGGGTCATGCAATTAATGCAGATACTATGCTAACCTTCAAAAGCAGTTCTGTTACGGCTATGTCAACTGATGCTGATACATTGCATTCCGGTATAATTGGGGTTTCAGGCGGAAGAGTAGTTGCCAATGCGACAGGCAAAGCAGCAATACATGGCGCTAACAAAGTTATCGTTTCAGGAGGAACAGTCATTGCTAATGGTGCGGGCGAACAGGGCATTGGGATAGAAAGTGTGAATGGGGGAACAGAAATCATTGGCGGTGCCGTATATGCTCATGGTGATAGTGCGGCGATGAACACAACCGTAACAGTAACTGTGGATGGCAGAGATATAACACAAACGGCTAAGGGCAAGAAGTATGTCACAACCCTTTCCGATGCCACAGGCAAATCCGCGCTGGCGTATGCGTCACCAGATACTGCACCAAGCGGCGGGCTCAACATCGGCGGCTTCAATACAGAAATCAATATAGAGGGTGTAGGTGTTGACTCAGTAGATCCGACAAAACCTTATGGCGACTACAATAATATAGTTGATCTTGAGGTTGACACTTATTCGTGGTCAGCCCAGATGACCCCAGCCGGTTATGCTCTTACACTGAACAACGCATATATTACAGATGGAAATGTAAGTACGCCTGCCAGCGCATCTGACCTGTCAGTAAAGCTGACAGGCACTAATATCATAGACCTCAGTGGTCTTAATGGCAGTGCATATACGAGCGCCGTGAAATCAGGCCGCAATCTGACCTTCACTGGCGACGGCACCCTGACCGCGACTGCTCCTGACATTTTGAACAACGACAGCGCCTGCTCAGTGGGGATATACGCAGCAGACACTCTCACAGCTTCCGGCGGGACCGTCACAGGAATCGGAGGAGATGTTTCCGCGACGGATGCATACGTGGATAACACTTCGTATGTCACATCATGCGGAGTATATGCTTCGTCGGTGGTAGTAAACGGCGGCAGCCTGACTGGAACCGGCGGCAGTGAAGACTGCAAGGATATTTCTGACAAGAACGGCCGAACTCTCGGCGTCAGTACTTATCTGCCGTATGGGATAGACGACAGCAGTGACGGAAGCATTCAGGTGACATCAGGTACGCTGAATGGTGAAGCCGCCGCAGCGGATGGTTCCAAGGGATTTTCTATGGGGATAAGATCAGCCAGAATGTCTGTGTCTGGAGGTACAGTCACAACCCCTGAGGACGGTCTTCAGAGTGTGGGAATAAATATGCAAGTGGTAAGTTTAGGAAATGGATCATATACATATGGAACGTTGGATATTACCGGCGGAAAGGTGAATGTGTATGGAAAAAGTGTAGCAATACGTGCATATGGAACAACTATAAGCGATGCAGATGTCTCAGCTGTTTCAACTGCTGGAGGAGGCATTTGGGTGAATAAAGACCTGATCATCAACAGCGGACATGTCAATGTAAGCACGGCAGCTACTGGCATCAAAAGTGATCAGAAACAAGTCATCATCAACGGGGGAATTGTATCGATCAATGTTATATCTTTACCAACACAATCAGAAAGGACAGTATATGGCGTAGGAGGTGGCCAGGAAAACATTGGTAAGAGGATGGCCATCAACGGCGGCACTATTACTATCACGACAGTAGGCTCTAATACAAGCGCATTCAAGTTGGCGCCGGATTTAAGCGGCTACCAGAATCCGCAGATACTTGCAGGAGCAAGCCAGTCAGAGGCCTCAGCCGTTTCTGCCGCGCAGCTGACATCATCTGCATATAAGGAGAAGTACGTCAAGATTTCACCTTATGAGACATCATATACTCCGCCGACCTGGAAACTCAGTTTTGACATCACCAACGGCAGCTGCAAAGACGGCACGGCGACCTTCGGCACAGACTGCAAGCTTAACATCCAGCCAGACAAACATTACACATATCCAAAAGAACTGGTTGTAAAAGCAGGCGACAAGACACTTGTGGCAGGCACAGATTACGACTACGACCCGGCGACGGGAGTTTTGATCATCAAAGGTGCCAGCATCACCGGTGTAATCAGCATCACCGCTGCCTGCGCAAAGAACAAAACCGACCCGTACTTCAGCAACGTCCGCGGCGCGTCATGGTCCGCCGGCCGTCTGAAGTACAAGGTAACAAAGACCTCAAACCGGAAATCGGCGGTGTCTTCAGCATCAGCCGCAGCGGCGCGTTCCTCAAAACACGCGGCAGTTTCATCGGCTTCTCAGTCTTCAGCCGTTATGGCTGCGGCGGTCAGAACATATGGCACGGTCACGGTGATCAGGCCGGTAAAGAAGACATACAAGAGCATCAAGGTGCCGGCAACGGTGACCATGAACGGCTATGTATATAAGGTCAGAACGATTTCCGCCAAGGCGTTCAGCAAAAGCACCAAATTGGAATCGATCACAGTCGGCAAATATGTCAGATCGATCAACAGGGCCGCTTTCTACAAGTGCAGCAAGCTGGCGACAGTCAGGTTCGCGGGCAAGAACATAAGATACATCGGCAAGAACGCCTTCAGGACCTGCGCGCAGGGGTGCACATTCAAGATCCCGGCAAGCAAGTTCAAGGCATATAAGAAACTGCTCTTAGCAAGCGGACTGCCGAAGGGAGCGGAAATTGTAAAGGTTTATTGATGATCGATACGAACCGATGCTTTGCGATGTTTAGCATATTTAATAACTGGAGGCTCGGGTGCAGGACAACCTGCGCCCGGGTTTTCGGGATAACGGCTGTCAGGGCTGCGACAATAACCATTTTGGACAAAACGATGTTTTTAGATAGATTTGAGTCAACTATTTGAAATGGAAGCACATTTCAGAGGATTTATGAACCAGTTATTCCCATAAGTACTATAGGCTAGCCTTAAACTTCCATTTTATGTAAGACAAATCAGAGCGCTCAAGACGATCAGGACGTTATATGGCCAGCAAAATCCGGAGCCAAGAGAAAAAAAGTTCTGAATTACCTTGGTTACCGCTAAAAGTTAACTCAAAACATCGATTTTTTATCGATTTGTACAAAATGGATATATCTGAAGAGACAGGCGCATCAAATGTAATCAAAATTCATCTTATCAAAGTTGAAAGGGAGGAAAGGAAAATGTTAACAAGAAGCAAAACATCTGCCAGGATCTTGGTTTTGATCCTTGCAGTGGCAACAGTCATGGCGTTCACGCCGCTGACAGGCTGGACGCAGGAAGCTTATGCGGGGGCCGTAACAGTTACAGTAAATGGCATAGACGTTTCAACTCATGCATACTGGAAATGGGACTCGACACTTGAAACGCCTACCTATGTTGAGGGCACAAGTGAAAATTACAACATCCATTACTCAGTAGATAACAGTGGTGTTGTCGATCTAGAATTGAAGGATGACGACCATTTCACATCCGTCAACATAAGTTACGCAAATTGTCTGGTAAAACTGGATAATGCAAAGATTAATTCTACTGATTCTTCTGCAATAACCTGTGATGGCGAATCACTGACGATTCAGATGGCAGGGAAAAACTACATCATGGCAAGTGCTTCTGACGAAAATACAAATAATAGCTACCACGGAATAATATGCACACAAGGAGCAATAAACATTACGGGTACTGGCAGCCTTAACATTACCGCGAGGGATTGTGCAATTAATGCTGGTACCCAATTGACGATCCAGAGTGGCTCTGTTACAGCAACATCAACAAATTATGATGCATTGGAGGGCGAAGATGTTTCAATTAATGGAGGAAGAGTAGTTGCCAATGCAAACGGCTATGCGGCAATTGCGGGCTTTAGCAGCGTTAGCATTTCAGGCGGAACCGTCATTGCCAATGGTACTGGAGCAAGCGGCCAGGGTATCTCACTTGGCATGATGGGTACAGGATTTTCAATCACTGGCGGTGCAGTATACTCATATGGCGGGGATACGGCGTTGAAATCTTCGGGACCAGTAAGCATTGATTCTGGAGAAATTACGTCAAATACTGCCGCAGGTTATAAGTATGTCACGATCCTTTCTGATAACACGGGCAAAGCCAAACTCGCTTATGCTTCGGCAGAAAAAAAACCTAATGGTCTGCTAAATATCGGCAGCTTAGAATTCATTGCAAATCAGACAGGCATCGATCTAAGTAATGTTTACGGTGACTACAGCGACGCTGCTATCGGAGTTACTCACTCGTATTCATGGTCAGCCCAGAAAACCAACGACGGTTATGCTCTCACCCTGAACAACGCATATATTACAGATGGTGAGGTCAGTTCTTCAGGCACTGACGGCGACCTGACGGTGGACCTTATTGGCACTAACATCATAGACATGAGTGACCTAAGTGACCTTGAAGACGGCGGTGAGGCATCCGCTGTGGAATCAAGCAATGACATCACATTTAATGGCACCGGCAGCTTGACGGCAACATCAAATCCAGGCAGCGAATTTAGCCAATCGTTATTCATTGAGGGTGATATATTTGTAAATGGTCCAGATGTAACAGGCATCGGGGGAGTATCAGCTACAAGTATCGGAGTAAACGCAGATTCGATTATTGTCAGCGCGGGCTCGCTGACAGGTATTGGATGTGACTTTGAATATAATGGTACAGAGGTTAAAAATCTAGCAAGTGGTGGCATATATGCAGCACAGGGGATCGATGCTACAGGAGGAACGGTAACAGGAAAAGGCGGCAATGTTAGTATTGAAGGTGGGACTGAACAAGCTGCTTACAGTTATGGTATTATACTAGGCGGTGGAGATAATGAAGAGGCAACGACGGTACCTGTCAATGGCAATGTCACCGGAATTGGAGGAATAGCATCAGGAACGGCTTATGGTAGCTACGGAATAGGAATCGAAGAAGAGACAGAAGGGACAGAAGAGACAGAAGGGACAGAAGAGACAGAAGGGACAGAAGAGACAGAAGTAGAAATGTACATTAGCAAAGCAAGTACAATTACTGCAGTGTCGGCTAAAGATGGGGCATTTACGAATGTTCCAAAGATCGACAGCAAACTTAAGACCGTCGTAAAGACCGGTACTGAGGCAGACGGAAGCGATGCAGTGGTCGTAAGCGCACCTGATGAATCTACATACACGGAAAACAAGTACGTGCAGATCACGACTACGTCTGCGCCTGTACTGATCAATCTTCCAACGAACACTAACTACGGCGTGACCTTGGATCTGACCGACCTCAATGGCCAGAACAATTCACCAAACGCAACGCCTGGCCAGGACTATAAAGGCAAGTTAGACTCGAACAATGGTTTCGGCCTGCCAGACAAGATCAGCATCACCGTCGGCGGCACAGCCCTCACGGCTGACCAGTTCACATATGATCCGGCGACCGGCGAGTTCGTCATCCCGGGCAAGTACATCAACGGAGCAATAGTGATCAAAGCAGCCGGCAGCAATACCAACGCCAGCGGCGTTTCATTCACCAAGTCACGTCTCAAATACAGAATAACAAAGCCTTCAACCCACGCGGCTACGGTTACGTCTAAGTCCGCAACTGTCAGGGCTGCAGCAGTCAGCACCTACGGCGAGGTCACGGTGATCGGACCGGTAAAGAAGACATACACAGAGCTGACTATCCCGGCAAAAGTAACTTTGAACGGATACGTATATAAAGTCAGATCGATTTCAGCCAAGGCCTTCAGGAGCAACGCCAATCTGGAATCAGTAACAGTCGGCAAATATGTCAGAGCCATAAACAGAAGCGCTTTCAGCCAGTGCATCAAACTTGAAAATGTTGAGTTTGCAGGCAAGGACATGACATACATTGGCAAGAACGCCTTCAGCACCTGCGCGCAGGGCTGCGAATTCAATGTACCAGCCAGCAAGTTCAAGGCATACAAGAAGCTGCTCTTAGCCAGCGGACTGCCGAAGGGAGCGGAAATTATAAAGTATTAGAATATCGTGGAAATGTATTAAAATAAGAGGGCAGGGGCACCGGATCAGCCGGGCCCCTGCTTTGTTGTATGAAGGCGAGAGACGTTGGAGCGGAAGGAGGAAAATATATCGGCGGGATTTTGGATAATAGGCCAATTTGTGCGCTGCATACTGTTGACAAAACTGAAAATTTAGAATATAATAACTCATAAGTAACCCGATACTTGTAAGGCATCTTTTAATGATGCAGGAGGAATGAATTTATGGAAAAAGGAATTGATGAAAATAAAAACAGATGCGTGAATAACAGATTAGCGGATGCCGAGTTAGACGATGTGGCCGGCGGCGGCATTTTATTATGCGAGGGTGGAGATGGAAACGCGGTCAGTTTGGATTATTACAGCTTTGCGAGCAGCGGCGATAATCCACTGTATCAAGTTGGCGAGCAGCTTATGTATGGCGATAATACTGTCAGGGTAATTGAGGTAAAAGACAAGCAGGGAAGTGTTTTCAAAGAGTTTGTTTATGCAATTGTGATTACAAATAGTTCATACGGCCCTAATATTGGACAGTCAGGAGATGTGTTTGAGCATCAGCTGGAACGTTAATAAATGCGGAGTAACATAAACGGCCGCCAAAAGTCAGACCGATGATCTGACGGTTGGCAGGCCGTATTTTTATACATTTAGTGCAAATGCGGGAGTGCAGATGTGCAAATTCTAACCTTGTCATTTTAGAGAAAAGGGATATAATTGATAAGGATGTCCCCCGCCTCAACTAAGCAGGCGGCGGGAAGAGATCAGTTATTATTAGGAGGACAGAATTATGAGTAAAGCACTCAGAAAGACAGTAGCTACCCTGGTTGCGGTTGCAATGATCGCAGTAATGCCACTCTCAGCTTTCGCATGCACCGGACTGTATGCAGGAAGCGCAACTACTGCCAACGGCAGCAGTTATTTCGGCAGAAGCGAGGACTACGGTCCGGACTACGCCAAAGTCTACAGAATCGTTCAGGCAGGCGACTGCACAACAGCTAAGCCGGACGACTACGGTTTCTCATACGTGCCAGCAGGCAAGACACTGCGCTATTCCGTAGTACAGGACCTGGTATCGGCATGGTACACAGACGACGCCCACAACAATGCGCCTTACGTAGAGGCAGGCACTAATGAAAAGGGCGTTTCAATCACAGAAACAGTTTCCACTTATTACAACAGTAAAGTTGGAGCAGCGGATCCGCTCATCGAAAAGGGAGCAATCGGAGAGATCTCCATCGGCAACCTGGTACTTCAGGAAGCTACATCCGCACGCAACGGCGTTGAACTTCTCGGCAGCCTGATCACCAAGTACGGCGCAGCTGAGTGCAACCTGATCTACATAGGCGACAAGAACGAGACATGGTGCTTCGAGGTCGTTTCAGGTCATCAGTGGGTTGCAACCAAAATGTCCAAGGACAAGGTTGCAGTTACACCTAACACGATCATGACAGATGCCGTTGACGTAACAAGCAGCGATATCATCGCGTCCAAGGATCTGATCAAAACAGCCAAAGACGGCGGTTTCTATGTTGCAGGCACTGCAGGCAACGACAACACTATCAACGTTGCTAAATCATATTCAGTAGGATATGACGACTACGAAAGCTACAGGATCTTCTACGGAACCTACAAGCTGAACAAAGATCTGGCTCTTAAGATGGATCCGGTTCTGACTAAGACTTTAGAAGATACAAACAAGATCTATCCATATGCTGATTCCATTTCAGCACCTGGACCTTTTACTCTTCAGTTTGCTCCATCAGCAGACATGATGGGCAAGATCGACCTTATGACTCTGAAAGACGTTCTTGGAACTCACGGCGAAGGCACTGCTTATCCGACTACAGGCCTCAACAACCCTATCCGTTCCATCGGAACATTCAGACAGGTCGAGGATCACTTCTTTGAATCACGTGCTTCCCTGCCAACTTCCATCGCTACCATCGAGTGGCTGGCAATGGGTCCTGCAGAGTTCTCAGTATTCGTACCGTTATATTCCGCAGCCATGACAGAGGCACCGGCAGTTTACAACACTACCAAAGATACATTCGACAAGAACTGCATCTGCTGGGTTTACAACGAACTTGGCAAAGCCGGCAACAGCAGCTACTATCTGCTGAACTCCAAGACTGGCGTTTACACTAACAGATACGGCAAAACAGTCGATCCAGCTATGGCAAAGGCAGTCAACGCTTATCTCGACAAGAAAGGCGTTCCAGCTGACCTGAGAGCATTCAGCACAGACCTGCAGACTAAGGTCAACGCAATGGCCAAGACTAACGACGACGCTATCAAAGCACTTGCAGCAAAGGGTGCAACAGATGCAGAGATCACTGCAGCAGCTAACAAGTATGCTCAGGACGTTGCAGACTATGCATTCAAGGCCGGCACAACCAAGCTGGCATCCGTTGACAAAATGGTCAAGAGCTATCTGAAGACTCAGTCCATCAGACTCAACAAAAAAGCCGTTACACTGAAGGTCGGCCACAGCACAACAGCTGTTAAGCTCTTCAAGGCAACGATCTCAGGCGACAAGATCGCCAGCGTATCAGTTTCCAATGACAAGGTAGTAAAGGCAACCGTTAACAAGAAAGGCACACTGACTATCAAAGCTCTCAGCAAGGGAACTGCAGTCGTTACAGTAACTTCAGGCGCAGGATATAAATCATCCGTCAAAGTCACAGTAACCAAATAGTTAAATGCGGAGCCACGCTCCGATTTAAAAAAATAAAAAAATCGATATCCCAAAGTTCGATCCAGAGCCGCAGAAACCATCGTCTGTCGTTGAGACAGCAGTGGAGCCTGCGGCTCTGTTTTTTGTTGTGGAAAGGCTGTTAACTGAAGAAAATAAATAAATTATCCGATCGAAAAAAGCTTGACTCTTGTCTAAGACAATACTTTAAACTTTGAAAATAAAGGAAAAGTATTGAGCGAATAAGGAAAATGAAAGGATAATGGTTATGGAGAATAAACTTAGTTATTCAAAGTTGACGGCAATTATAGTCGGTTCAACAGTAGGTGCAGGTATATATACTACAACGGGTGATATGGCGGCTAGTGGAGCACATACAGGAAGCATTATCATTGGCTGGATAATATGCGGCATTGGTATGCTAGGTATCATGATGAGCTTTTATGGCCTAAATAAGGTAAGGCCGGATTTAACTGATGGCATTTACAGTTATGCAAGGGAACAGTTCGGCGAATATGTAGGATTCAGTTCGGCATGGGGATACTGGTTCAGTTCATTGATGGCAAATGTGTCATATTTTGTGCTGCTCTTTAGTGCGATTGGATATTTTTTTCCGGTATTTGGTGGAGGAAATAATCTGGTGTCTATCATATGTGCGTCAATTCTCCTATGGCTGGTCAATTGGCTGGTATTACGTGGGATAACTCAGGCAGCAGCAGTAAACCTTGTTACAACTATATGTAAGCTGATTCCAATATTTGTGTTCATTATTGCAGTGATATTTACTTTAAATTTTAAGCCATCAATATTCATTCAGAATTTCTGGGGGAATGGTGACATTAGCTTGATAGATCAAATCCGCTCAACTAATAGTGGCACAGTTTGGTCGTTTTTAGGAATTGAAGGGATAGTTGTTATTTCAGCACGTGCGAAAAAGAAGAGCGATATTGGAAAAGCAGCCATGACTGGTTTTGTGGGCATATTGATAATATATGTATTGGTTGCAATGCTCTCACTTGGTACGATGCCAATTGAAGATATGGCTAAGTTGCAAAGCCCGCAGCTTGCAGGAATTCTGGAAGTAGTTATTGGGCCTTTTGGTGCGACATTAGTAAATATTGGACTTATTATTTCTCTATTAGGATCATTGCTTAGCTGGACCATTATCTCAGTAGAGTGCCCATCTGAAGCGGCAAATCAGGGTGCCTTTATGAAAATATTTGCTCGTAAAAATAAGCATGGTTCCCCAGTATTTTCCTTATTCTTAACCAATGGTATAATACAGTTCTTTCTAATAACGATATTGATAAATGAGTCAACATATCAGGCGGTTTATACCATGGGAATAACAATGATTATGTTCCCGTACGCTTTCAGTGCAATTTACTATGCAAAACTGTGCTTTACAAAGCAAGGTTTTGAAAATAGTTCTATCAAAGAAAGAACAGCTTCGAGTATATTTGCAATTCTCGGAGTAATATACAGCTTCTGGATGTTATATTGTTCGTCGTACGCATTGTTATTGCCTGCAGCAGTGATATACGCAGCAGGAATCATAGTATACGTACTCGGAAGAAAAGAAAAAAATGCAAAGATTTTTGATAAAAAATATGAGATGTATATTGCTGTTGCGGTTGTAATCATTGCCGTAATTGCAATAGTGATGATGATTCAGGGAAAGATCACTTTACTTTAGTGACAGCGTGCTTGAAAGGAAGTAATGACAATGAATAACAATGATACATGTTGCTGCTGCTGCACCTCTGAATCCATGCATTCATGTAATTGTGCAGGACAGGAGATTGAGGTACTCGGTAAGACGGCACAAGCTAAAATGGACTTTGACAGTATACCTGAATTATTGGCAGGAAGTGAAGAATCGTTTTCGATGCTGGAAAATCATAAGCTTACAACTTATGCAGAGTCCTTATGGAATCTGCATAAAGAAGTGATAGATGATACTTTAGCAGGTGGATGGAATAACTGCAAGCATCCTTGGGCAAAAGAACTTCAGGACTTTTGGCGTTATCCATTAGCATTTTGCACTTATGGGTTATTGTCTATGGCAATGATAGTACCAGAACGTAAAGATGAAATCTGCGAATATGTGAGGAAAACAGTTCTTTTAATGAAGGACGCTCCGATTTGGGACGAGTGGGTGAGATATGGTTTCTGTGATAATCCAATAACAAAAGACAATATTATGTACAAGGGTCATTTGAACTTCGTATATGGAATATATCAGTTGCTTTCAGGAAGTAAAGAATTTGAACCAGAGCATCAATTTTTGACAGACATTATGCTTAAAGAATATGATGCAAATAGACAAGGAGACAACCCTTATTGGGGAATTCAATGTGAACCTGATCAGTATTTCCCGCAGTGCAATTCTATTGGTATGATGAGCTTGAAAATATATGATATGATCCATGGCACAAACTATGATGAGGAATACAGCAAAAAAGTTTACCGCTTTATTTATGACAGAGTAAGCGATAAGGAGACGGGGCTGCTGTTTGCTAAATATCATCCAAGCCATGACCAGGGGGAAGCATATATCACAGGATTTTGTAATGCCTGGGGATTGACAATGCTCCACCCATATAATAAAGCTTTGCTGGAAAAAGGTTATAAGATATTTATTAAGAATTTCGCAAAGGAAATGATGGGCGGTGCTGGTGCATATATTAAAGAATATGCCGACTATGACGAGGCATCAACAGGCATTGAGGAGAGTATGGGTGTGTTTTATGCCACGGCCCTTACACGTGAATTTAATGACCCTAAAAACTGGGAGAAGTTCAGCCGCTATTTCACAGGTACCTATGGAATAGAAATCCATGACGGTATGGCTGCACTGACAAAAGCTACAGCAGAGGATGAAACTTTTGTTCATAATTACCTGCTATGGGGCGAGCTGCATATGGGCTGGGACAAAGTCCTGTCATATGATTGGGATGCTTTCAGAAATAACGGAGGATTGCGATGAAAGATGTCAACATTAAGCATCACATCAGTGATACGGCTGATGTGATTTGGGCAATGAATAAGACAAATAAATTTACTGAAGACATCGAATGTCATTATAGAGGTTTATTGAACTTCCTTGATGTACTTTATTATAGAAATGGCAATTCTTCTTATCCGCAAGTTGTTACTCGACATACCGTTTTTTTCCTCGCTATGGCAATGCCATCACTAGCAATTATAGACCCTTCCAGAACTAAGGAAATTTCATATAATCTGCATATCGCTGGGGAATTGATGGAAAATCAACTGCTAACTTGCTCGTTAGATGGGAATAATTCGGAGCCGGTAAGAACGGTAGAGACCGGATTGATCTATGCAATGCATAAAATGGTTAGCGGTAAGAAAATCAATGATATAAAGTTGCACAATTATGTGGAGAAAATCTATCAGCATATTGTAACTAATGGCGCATCTGTTCAAAAGGTTTATGCCATAGAGACGATCCAAGGTGTATATCAAATATTGCCAAATTTAGAGGCTCTGATGATGTTAAAAATTCACGATATGTGTTATGGGACGAATTATTATACCAGTATTTCCGGCAAAGTGCTTTCCTTTATCGAAGAAAATCTCATAGATAAGGAAACAGGCCTTTTCAATGAATTTTATAAGAATGGGTCATTTGGAATAGAAAATGAAAAGCTGAGCGGTGATGCTGCCTGGCATTCTACAGAGCTGAAAGCGTCTACCAATGGTTTAGCAATACCTTTCATGCATTATTTTAATAAAGAAGGCGCAGAAGTTGCATGGATTGAGTTTAAGAAAAAGTTTTCAGACGAAATAATGGCATACACCAGAGAAGATTTCATAGATGGGACAGGTCACTCATATCTTTCTCAATTGTCCCCAAAGACGGAGGCTGTTTATGGAGCTATGCTTGCAGCCAGAGAAATGAATGATAAAGATTTCTTTGAACAAATTCAGAAGAGAGTGCTTGAAATAGGAGAGCCGTGTCAGAGAGAAGGCAAAATATTCTATGATGGATTAGGAACAATGAAAGTGCTTCAGGCACATTTTATTCTTTTCGCTAGGGTCCACATTGGGTGGAACAGGATATTTAACAACGATTGGCAGGCTCACTATGCCGCCGACTATAATATTGTCAGATAAGGAGGCAAGTTATGAAAGAAAAAATCAGAAGAATTGAAGGACTTACTTATGCAATTGCGGGCCTGCTTCTAGGTATACTGCCAAAAGCTTTGGTATGTGCAGGCGGTCAAATTGAAACAATGCCATGCTGTAAATCTGCTGAAGCAGAAGTTATCGCTGCGGTTGGATTCATTCTTGTTGGTGTTGTGATTACTTTAGTAGATTCAAAGAAAGTCACCAACGTCATGCTTGGCTTTGGTGCTGCATTTTCAGTTATTGGCATACTGATACCAGCCAAGATAATAGGCGGATGCATGGACCCGACAATGCCTTGCAGGACTGTGGCATTCCCAATGATTTACTCAGTATGCGGCATAATACTTGCGTTGATCATGGTACATTTTATCGTAAGTGCTGTGATGAATTTAGAACAGGGAAAGTGCTATTCAAATAGTGAACTATAAAAACAGAGTTTGATTGTGGTTCTCCACTGTTAAATTAAACCCCTAATGATTACAAACAGGATCACTGAACAATTCAGTGATCCTGTTTGATCTGTATTGATATTTTAGTTTTGTAATTATTGATGTTACTGCAGTTCAGCCAGCCTATCAGAGTCTGCTCATATGAATTACCTGTTATTGTAAGCCTGTTAGCTTCAATAAAATCCATCATAACAAGGTATGATTCTGTTAGTCTCGAGTACGAACCAGTATGTACATATTCCAAATACTCGCCTGATGGTTTGATACAAATATCATTCCCGTGTAATTCACAAGGGCTGACAACATAGAAATAATCAGTTTTGTAATTATGATCCAGCAGTCTCTCTTTTGAAATATATGCACTCATATGAAAATCATACGGTATATTATACTTCTTGACTGCCAGCAAAACATCACTAAAAGTTTCAAGATAATAATGAGGGTCATCAGTATCTTCTGAATGTTTAGCAATCAAATATTCTTTATCCTCATTTTTAATAATTGGCATCTGTGAGTTGCTGTCAATGCCTTCTTCGGTTAACTTAATTGTTTGTGCAATTCTCCATTCCAGAGCTTTCAGCTCTTCACGCTTTTTTATGAGGTATTGCTGTTTGTTTTTCAAGTGTTCAATATATGTTTCAGGAGTTACATTACTCATAAAATTGATGATTTCACTGACAGAACTGTCGGCAGCGCGCAAAGAAGTAATCATATCAAATTTATAGAAGTTTACTTCATCATAGTATCTGTAACCATTATCGTCTATAAAACATGGTTTAATAAGACCTTTTCTCTCATAGAAATATAGGGTGTCTTTCGTGCTGTTACATAGTTTAGTCATTTCACCAATAGAGAATAAGCCTTCCTTTGAAGTGTACATTATGAATCCTCCGATTCCAATTGCTACTATAAATCAATAAAGTCAGTATAGCATTAGATCATAATTCTTTCAAATGCAAATATGAATGTTGGCAATAAAACCATTGCCGCTGCGAGTATCAAAAAACGTACTTGTACCAATTATCGGTCTCGGAATCAGCAAACGTGCGCCCAGAGGCATTGTAATATTCCAGGTATGAACTATGATATAGATAGCAAGTGAGATAGTCACCGGCAAGAGGAGGCGGAAACAAGATGAATTTTTTCAAATCGAAACACAAGGCCGCAGCCGCACCTGAAAAAGCAGCAGAAGAGACTGAGCAGAAAGCAGAAAAACTGGAACTTGACGAAATACCAGAGAAAGTCGAGACACATCAAATACCAGAGAAAGTCACGGAACCTCAAATACCCGAATTTGGCAAATGGACATGTGTGGAAGACGCTTTGCCAAAAGAAGAAGGCTGGTATCTGACGAGCGGCTATGACGATTACTGCACGCCAATGGTATATGGAGCAAGCTGCGATGTATGCTTTTATACTTTGAACGGAGACGCCTGGAGCGATGAGTGGATGCATGGTCACCAGAACTGCTTTGTTGGCACATACATGGGCAAGGCAGAAATATTATATGAGGTGTATTACTGGATGCCGCTGCCTAGCATACCTAAGCAGCCGAATGACGATATCTGGATCAATACCGCAGACAGATTTCCCAAGAAAGATGACTTCTGTCTTACGTACTCTTATTCAGAAAAGGAAGACATGACAAAAGACGTATGGAAACGGATAAAGGTGCAGTTTTTTGATCGCGAGTATGGTGATTCAAGCAACGAAAATATGCAGAACAGGCGCAACGTTTTTACTTCGGACGATGGAAGAACATTTTCCTTTGACAATGAAGTAAAATTTTGGTCGCCGTTGCCGTCGCCGCCGCCTGTATGGGATGACCATAGCCCGGATTATGGTCATGCACAGACGGTCTGGTACAGGAATCATAGTAAAATTAGGGCAAACTTTGATAAGGAGAAATAGGCAGAATGAAGGTATATCGTAATTTTATGGACATGTACTATGAGCATTATGGTGAGTGGCAGCAGGATAGCAGTGTGGATAAGGGGAGAGAAGTGCTGCCGTATATGCTGAAGCGAATGGATGAATTTCGGACGCGTGCTTTGGAAAATGCACTGAAAGAGTGCGGCTTCATTTGTGTGGGCGGATACGTAGGCGGAATGATGATGATCAACATGGAATTCAAGCGGTATTACAGTGGCTACTCGAAAGCTGTTGGCACGAGTCATGTCGGCGATGAATTCTACGGCCTTGACCGTTTTGTTCATGAGGTATTTAATCCTTTCGGCAGTGAGCTTGAGTACGTAAATATGCTGATCAAGGACAAAGAAATCGAGACACAGGAGATCCTAAGGGAGAAAAAAGCTGAAAAGAGTGCACTGGAATACTATGCAGAATGCCTTGAAAATCGCCCGGAGTGGGCAGACGAATTCTCACGCATATGGAGCCAGAACGAAAGCATTGAAGCTACAAGGAAAATCAGACGCCTGATTCAAGAGAAAAAAATGGTAAATGACCGCGACAAGCAGGGCCGTCCTAGCATCATGTTATACGTTCCCGGAGAACGTGATTAGTAATGTCACTGGATAAGCACATCTTCAAGAGGAGGCGTATGCAAAATGAAAACAAATAGTTTAGAACCTAAGCCTAGAGTACTATACCCTATTACGGGTGAAATACTAGAAAGGGGTGAAGAGACATTTTGGAATGAAATGCACAAACTTCAGGAGGAAGAACGTGAAAGGATAAAAAGAGGAGAAAAAATTTATGAATACGGTGAATGGGTTTGTTTGGAAGAGGCTTGCCCAAGGGAGGAGGACTTGTATTTGACCTGCTCCTATGATGAAACTGGTTTTTGCACATATGAAGAATCTTGCGATTGCTATTATTTTGCAACTGATGGTGATGATTACAGTGATGAATGGATGCACGGCAGGCAGAACTGTTTTGTTGGTACTCGTTGTGGTGAAACGATGATAATTCCTGATGTGTATTACTGGATGCCGCTCCCTGAAGTACCATGGTTACGTGAAGAAAGCGAATGGAGCAAAACGGATGAACGGTATCCCAATGCAGACGGATATTATATTACATACTCATTTGACTGTTATGAAAATATGGTGGATCACATAGAGAAACGAATGAAAATCCAGAAATTCTCACTGGAGTTTGGCGATTCATCAAACGAAAACAGGAGACATAGGAAAAACGTATTTTACCGGTGGGATCCTAATGGAGATACTTTTGATGATGAAGTCAAATACTGGGCACCACTGCCATTACCTCCGCCAATCTGGGATTTCAGTGGCAGCAATCGAGATCACGCCGTAAGAAGCTGGTATAGAAATCACGACAAGATATGGCGCCAGACTAATAAGGAGGCAAAGACGGAATGACAGACCTGAATTTTATGGACATGTATTATGAACATTACTCAGAACATCAAGCGGACAACAGAATATGCACGGGCAGTAAGGTACTGCCATATATGCTGGAGAGGATGGATCCCTATAAGATCGATGCGTTAGAAACGGCATTGCAGAAGTGTAGATTCACAAGAGTTGGCGAGGACCAAGATTGCATGATAATGATCAACGTTAAATTTAAGCGGTATTACAGTGGCTGCAGTAAAGCTGCAGACGCAGAGCATGTTGGCAATGAAATCTATACACTTGACCGATTTGTTCATGAAGTGCTCAATCCATTTGGCTGTTTCGGGCCAATGGGCATGGAGAAGGATTACGTTGCCACAATGATTGATGCTATAAACAACGAGAATAAGCATCTTAGAAAAGAGAAGAAAGCGCTGGTTGCCTATGCCAAAATCCTTGATGAACACCCAGAGATGACTGATGATTTCATCCGAATATGGCGTCAGAATGACAGAGCAATGGCTATCAAAAAAATCAGGCATATGGCTAATGAAAATATTAATGAGTTGGACGAGCAGGACCGTGAAAGCATATTAATTTATGCGCCAGGTGAACGATACTAATAACGAAATCGAAACAGTGAACAAGCACATCCGGTAATGAGGTTTTCGCATTAGCAAGAACTTATTATTGGACTTGTAATGCTCTTGAACCGCGAATAGGCTTTATTTGCCTCAATTTTGGTTGCTGTTCACATCTTAGAAATATATAATCAGAACATAAACAAAACTGCGATGATTAAGTTAGGAGATGAACAAATGAAAGAGATGACAAATAATACCTGCAAACGAATTTTGATATTGCTGCTGATAGCAATGATGGTAATAGTAATGAGCATGTTTACTGCATGTGGTGACAGTACTTCTTCAGACTCTGAAGCTGATTATTCTACTTCGACTGATGAATCAACCGATGATTATACTGACGATTACGACACAGATTATGAGGAAGACGTTGATGAGGTTCAGTCAGATGCTTCTCTCGGAGAACAGAATGCACTAGGTTCAGCACTTTCCTATTTGGAAATGGGCGGCTTTTCCGAAAGCGGCCTTGAAGATCAGCTGGATTACGAGGGCTTTTCTTCAGACGAGATAGCATATGCAATTGACAATTGTGATGCTGACTGGGACGAACAGGCAGCAATATGTGCTCAGAACTATTTGGATACGATGAGCTTCTCACGAGAAAGTCTCACTGAGCAGCTGGACTATGAAGGCTTCAGCAGCAGTCAGATAGACTATGCGCTTTCTGCAGTAGGATACTAGAGTGGAATGATGAAGAGGGCCAGGTTCGAGAGAATCTGGCTTCTTTGATATTAGGAGGGTCATATTATGTGGAAAGTATTTTATCTTACCAATAATAATGAAATTGAGACGGTCAACAAGCACATTCGTAAGAAGAAGGTCCGCCTTCTGGATGAGGCTAAGGAAGATCCGTTCATTCGACTGACAATAGAAGGGACAGAAGACAACCTGAAGAAGCTGGAGAAAGACATCAAGAAGACAAAGCCGCCGAAATATAGGGTGGTGGAATAAAAAATGTACTGACATATTGTTTAAGCATAAATATCTGCAGAAATGTTAACATATCGATTCTCTATACTTGCTGTAATTGTATTGCTTGTGAAACAGAAAACAGGTATAATCAAATTAAAGTGTGCGACGTTTATAGTTAATTTATCGTTAATGCAAGAATATTTTGCATGATGTGGTGTAACGCCATATATTTTTTAAATGAAATATGAAGCTAATCGAATATGATGATAAAATTAGCAAATACGTTTATAAATGCGAATATGCCGCAGCTAGAGGTGAGTTATGAGAATATCAGAACAGATTAGGATACTATGTATTAGATCTAATATTAGTATGGCAGAGTTGGCAAGAAGATTGGGAGTATCTCCGCAAAGTTTGAACGGAAAAATGAAGAGAGAGAGCTTCACAATAGATGATTTAGAAAAAATAGCAAGTGCTACAGATACGGTGTTTACAAGAACGTTTGTGCTAAAAAATGGAGATACAATTACAGGAGGTAATATTAATGACAGAATTTAAGCTGGGGGAATTGTTTTGCGGTCCAGGAGGAATTGCATGGGGAGCAACCAATGCAACAATAGAAGATCCATCGTTTCATATTACACATGCATGGGCGAACGACTATGATCAAGATACGTGCAATACATATATAAAAAATATAAATGGTGCCTCGGATAGAAATGTCATTTGCGCTGATGTACGTAAGCTTGACATAACCAATTTTGAACATATCGATGCGTTCGCTTTTGGTTTTCCGTGCAATGATTTTTCAGTTGTAGGAGAACAGAGAGGGTTCAACGGTACGTATGGACCTTTATATACGTATGGTGTAAAAGTATTAAACTACTTTCAGCCACAATGGTTTTTAGCTGAAAATGTTGGTGGATTGGCAAGTGCAAATGAGGGAAGCGCACTTCAGGTAATCTTATCTGATTTAAAAAAATGTGGATACAAATTATATCCACATTTATATAAATTTGAGGATTATGGCATACCTCAATCCAGACATAGGATAATAATAGTTGGTATTCGCGATGATTTGCCGTTCGTTTATAAAGTACCAAGTACTAAACCATATAATAATATTGATAACAGATGTAAAACTGCATTGGAAGAGCCTCCAATCCCTGCGGATGCTCTTAACAATGAATTAACAAATCAGTCAAAACTGGTAGTTGAGCGGCTTATGCATATAAAACCTGGACAGAATGCGTTTACAGCAGATTTGCCTGAGCATTTAAAGTTGCATGTAAAAGGGGCAAAGATTAGCCAAATTTATAAAAGACTTGATCCGCAAAAGCCAGCGTATACTGTAACTGGTTCAGGCGGAGGTGGAACTCATATATATCATTATGAAGAGCCACGAGCGTTGACCAACAGGGAGAGAGCAAGACTTCAAACATTCCCAGACAACTATGAATTCATTGGCTCAAAAGAAAGTGTGCGAAAACAAATTGGAATGGCTGTTCCAGCACGAGGAGCTAGGATTATTTTCGAAGCAGTGTTACGTACATTCGCAGGCATAGATTATGAATCTGAACCATGTAGTATTAAGGAGCTGGAAGATAATGATTAATTATTGGTGGGTGACAAGACCAAAGAGAAAATTAAATTCGGTGCCGGAAGTATTAGCTGACATAGCGCAGGTATCACTTGATCAAGAGTGGGAAGGGCAAAGAAATACACATATTTCTGTTGAAGAAGCTCTGGAGGACGCTGGACTAAAGCGACGCGGTGAACGGAGAGATCAAACCGGGGGTGGTGGAAGAACGTATTTAGCTTGGCTTCGCAGTTTAGGACTGATTTTTTTTCAGGAATCAACAGGGAAAATCAAGTTAACTCTAGCTGGTGAAGCAATAATAAATGGAGAACCTCCAGTAGACATATTAACCAACCAGGTTATCAGATACCAATTCCCTTCTTCATTTTCAATTGGAAGAGGTGTTCAAGTTTCTGGAAGGTTTAAAATACATCCGTTTCAATTTTTGTTACGCTTATTATCTGATCCAAGAGTGGCATATTTGACTAACGAAGAAATAGCAAAGATTGTGATTACTGAAGCAGAGTCAGATAGTGCAGATTGTTTGGAGTTTATCATAAAGAGGATTGTTGATTTCAGAAACTATGGAAACTCAGTGCTTTCAAATGATTTTGAGTATAGATACGCCTCAGGGAAAGCCCCTAAAAGCCAATTGGGTATGTTTGCGCATCTTGAGGATGTAGCGAACACATTAATTAACTGGATTGAATATACGCAATTAGCCATAAGGATCGATAAGCATCTGGTAATATTAGAAAATAAGCGGGATGAAGTTAATGATATTATTTCCAAACAACTTCCATTTATAGAAAGACCTCAAGATGAGGAATATTTTCAGAGAAAATATGGTTTAGATACGAAACATAACAAAGACACACGTAATTTAATAGGAACAAAGACAATTACGCCGCAAATGATAGCTGATCAACAAATAGTAAAAACATATTTGCAGTTAGCGCTTGAGAAGCCAATTGCAAGAGTATCAGATGATGTAATTGACTATATTGCAAATGCGACTGGAATTACTGAAACAGTAGTGCATGAGACTTTATGCAGGAAGTATCCACATGGCGCTATTGGAACATTTATGACGAAATATTATGAGATGGCGTTTAATGGAAAAGATGAAGCAACTGACTTTGAGAAAGCAACAGTTGAGTTGTTTGATGCAGCATTTGGATATAAAACTAAGCATGTTGGGCCAATTGGCTTGACACCGGATGTATTACTGATATCAGATGAGGAGGGATATGCTGGAATTATTGACAACAAAGCTTATAGTGCATATTCAATAAACAATGATCATCATAATAGAATGGTATATAACTACATTGCAAATCTTGATCACTATTATTATGGAAATTTTCCGTTGGCATTTTTTACTTATATTGCAGGTGGATTTGGAAATAATATTGATTCTCAGATACGAAGCATAGTAGCTGAAACTCAGGTTCACGGTAGTGCAATAGATGTTTTTAATGTTATAGAATTAGTTAAGAAGAATACGCAACGAACAATTACGCATTCAGAACTAAAAAACATTTTTTCTGTTGATAGAAAGATTTTGATATCAGATATTAATACATACTAAATATGATTTTGACTGGAGGAGATTAAGATAGACATCAACATACCGTATGAAGTCGCAAGCCCTAATGCAGCATCATTGATGCAATCACTCAGAGCTTTTGGATATGATATTTCTACCGCTATCGCAGATTTGATTGACAATAGTATTACTGCTAATGCAAAAGAAATAGATATTAAATTTGAATGGAACAATGATGAACCTTGGATTTTTATTATGGATAATGGCATCGGAATGACAGAGGAAGTATTATCAAAAGCCATGAAACCAGGTAGTCAGAATCCGTTAGAAATTCGAGAGGAAAATGATCTCGGCAGATTTGGCCTTGGATTAAAAACAGCTTCATTTTCGCAATGCAGAAGAGTAACCGTTATTACAAAGGCATGCGAACATGAGGCTTGTGTGCGTTGTTGGGATTTGGATATTGTAAACGAAGAAAATTCCTGGATTCTTCTGAAGGATGGCTCAAATACAGCCAAATTATTGCAGGAACAGTACATTGACCATATGGCTTCGGGAACAATAGTGCTGTGGGAAAAAATTGACCGTATTATTCCGGGCGCACATATCAATGATGAAGCATATCAAAAGGCGTTTTTAAACTACGCAAAAGATGTTAAACAACATATTGCGGTTGTATTTTCTACGTATATGAGCGGAAAAGATAAAATTGAGTTTCGCCTAAATGACAATCCAATTAAATTATGGGATCCTTTTATGGCTGATAATTCTTTTACTACTAAAATGCCTACAGAAACATTATATGTGAATGGGTATGAAGTGAAAATCAGACCATTTATTCTCCCTCACCAAAGTAATTTGACAAATGAGGAATTTGCATTAGGAGCAGGCATCCATGGCTGGACGGAGCAACAAGGGTTTTATATTTACAGAAATAACAGATTGATAGTTATGGGGGACTGGCTATTACATGGGATGGAAAAGAAAGAACAATTTAGGTTGGCAAGAGTAAGAATTGACATAGGTAATAAAATGGACAGTGAATGGGGCATAGATGTAAGAAAATCTGTCGCAGTTCCTCCGATATCAATACAAAGTGAAATCAAGAGAATTGCAATTGCAGTTCAGAAGGCTTCGTCAAAAGTATTTGGGCATAGAGGTAAAAAAATAGCGCGCAGTGCGAAAAAAGAACATGCATATATGTGGCATCAAATTGTGAGATCAGGGAAATTGGGATATTCAATAAATCGCGAACATCCTCTGGTGAAAAGTATGCTTAATAATGACCAAACAAATGAAATTGCTAAGTTGATAGATTTGATTGAGGAGACAATACCGGTGCCAATGATTATTTCCGATTATTCGGAGAAATCCGAAGAAATGTTGAATCCATTTGAGGGTAAAGGTACGGATGAATTTGATGATATGATTGGTAAAGTATACAATTATTATTTGGGCATGGGGTGCACGCCTAAAGAGGCAATATCATATGTTGCAAATGCTGAGCCATTCATTTATTCTCCAGAAAAAGTTGAATTGTATTGTGAAAGGGAGGGAATAAAAATTGGATAATAATTTATTATTTGGGGCTGTGTATGATAATTTAATGCGATTTTTGGACTCCGGCACGATAAAAATAGATGACATTGAGACAGAAATAGATAAGATGGTAGAAAACTTTTCTTCGTATTTCAAAGATGAAACTGTTGATAAAGAAATGCTGCTAAGAAGAATAATTTATGACTATGGAATATTTGCGGGCACTGTTAAAGCGCTAGAAGATAATACAGATCATCAAGAATGGTTAGCAGAAGAGCGGTCAATGATAGAATGGAACTTTTGGAATAGATATAAAAAATATCTAGAGATCGGTGAAAGACTACCTTTGCAAGTAATTAAAAGTGTAGACTTAGCATCAGATGAGGTGTTGAAAAGAATCGAAAGCCCGCGTAGAGAAGGTTCATGGGATAGACGTGGAATGGTTGTTGGAAATGTTCAATCTGGAAAAACAAGCAACTACATAGGGTTAATATGCAAAGGTGTAGATGCCGGATACAAAATGATTATTGTATTGGCGGGGCTAAATAATGATTTAAGAAGTCAAACGCAAAAGCGTATTGATAAAGGGTTTATTGGACGTGACACAAAAAAGAAATCGTCATATGATCAATCATCATCGAAAATTGGAGCAGGTGCATTATATGGCTTCCCTGAAGCACATGTGATTGCTGTAACGAGCTCTGATAGCACCGGTGATTTTAAAAAGAAAGTACATAGTGCTGTTACTATTACCCCTGGGGGTGACCCAATAATTGCGGTCATTAAGAAAAATGTGACGCCACTACAGAATTTACTAAATTGGTTTCAAAGTACCAACACAATGGGAAACATTTTGAATGTCCCGTTATTGCTGATAGATGACGAGGCTGACAATGCATCTATTGATACTAAAGCGGCTAAGAAAATTGGTATGTTGGAAACGGATATTGACGACTCAGAGCAGGATCCTACTAGGATCAATGGACTTATTAGACAAATCTTAAACTGTTTTACCCAAAGTGCTTACGTGGGGTACACAGCAACACCTTTTGCAAATATATTTATTTATCCAACAAATCCTGAAACTGCAGGACCTGAGTATGGAGAAGATCTTTATCCGAGAAGTTTTATTGTTAATTTGCACGCCCCGTCTAATTATATTGGACCAGAAAAAGTATTTGGGTTATTTCATGATCGTACTGCAAATATTGATGAAGTTAAACCGCTACCATTGACTAGAGTGGCTGATGATTGTGATCAGATTCTACCAGATAAACACAAGAGTACATTACATGTATCATCTTTGCCGGACTCGCTGGTATTAGCGGTTTATTCGTTTATTTTATCCTCAGCTGCGCGGGATGCAAGAGGTCACGGCGGCGATCATAATTCAATGCTGGTGCACGTTACAAGATATGTTAATGTGCAATTGCAGATTACAAATCTCTTAAAAGAACTTGTTCAAAATATAGTAAATCAATTAGAATTTAAGACTGGACCACAATATGAAAAATTGATTAATGAATTATCAAATATGTGGGAGAAAGATTACGCCCCAACAACTCTTGCAGTAATGAAAAACTGTGATGATAATGGAATAATTCCAATTAGCTGGAAAGAAATATCAGATAGGTTATATAGATGTTCATCAAAGATCGAGGTTCGAACGATAAATGGTAAGGTTGCAGATGGTGGTATTGATTATGATGCATATCCAAATGGCTGTTCAATTATTGCTGTCGGTGGTGACAAACTATCTAGAGGACTTACTTTAGAGGGACTTACGGTAAGCTATTACGAAAGACTGTCAAAGATGTACGATACTCTGTTGCAGATGGGCAGGTGGTTTGGATATCGTAATGGCTATGTCGATTTGTGCCGATTATATACTAGCAGTACTCTAATCAACTGGTATAGACATATAGCTGTTGCAAATGAAGAGCTGAGACGAGAACTTGATGATATGGCAGATTTAGGTGCAACTCCAGAAAACTATGGATTGAGGGTAAGAACTCACCCTGACGGAATGTTAATCACAGCAATGAATAAGATGCGTAATTCAGAGAAACGAACCGTAACATATTCTGGGAAACTGGTACAGATAACACATTTCTATAAGGATAACAAATGCAATGCGATGAATATTGGCTATGCAGATTCATGGCTAAAATCATTAGGTGAAGTATCACATAAACCATCAACCGCAACAAGAAATAATTACTTGTGGGAGAAAGTCAACCCTGATCGAATTCTTGAATTCATACATAACATTATTATTCATGAAGCTTGCTTCAGTGCATCGCCTAAGATTGTGGCTCAGTATATTGTTAACCAGAATATGGATGGGGAATTGACGGATTGGACGGTAGCGTTAATATCAACAAACAATCCGCAAGAGTTAATGATTGGAGATCAAAAGATTGGCCTAACTTGGCGAACAGATCAAGATTATGAAGACGAGAAAGATACTATTGATCTCATTAGCAATAATTTGATTACTGAGAGTGATCAGGATGTTGACTTAACTCCTGAAGAAAAAGATAATGCATTGAGGCAAACGCAAGAGCATTGGGTGCCAAATGGAAGGTCAAAAGAAATGCCTACTGATCCGTCTCCAGTATGGATAAGAAGAAATCGAAAAAAGACGAATGGGCTATTAATGATTTATATTTTTCAGTCTGGTACTATTTCTGATGGAATTAAAAAGACTTACAATAACATTTATCTTGGATATGCGATTAGCTTTCCAGATAGTGAAACCGCAACGCCAATAGAGTACAAAGTAGATGAGGTGTATTTGAAAAATGATTTCGATGAATGATAATTTAGAGGAAATCTGGGCAGAAATTGAAACCCGGATAAATTCAAAAGACCAATATCTGCAAAGGATGGTTTGTATTGAGCTACTGTACCGTACATACATCGGAGCAATAGGAATCCCATCACATAGATTCTTATCAATAGAGATACCTGAAGCGGAAAAAGAAAAATTTGTGTCTTTTTCTGTCCCAAAAGGATTCAGACTTAAGACAGCTGACTATGAGGTAAAACATCCAGGTTACACAACCTGTGTCCTTGAGGCTGCATCATCTGAACAAAATGATGTTTTTACAATAGTCGCGAAGGATATTTTAATAGAACTACATAAGTATAATGATGAAGCGGATTATTTAAATGCATTAAAAGAAAGAATAAGCAAATGGGAAGATTTTTTCAAGCGTGCTTCAAGTCAATTGTTATCAGACATAGCCGTTATTGGACTAATCGGGGAATTGACATTTATTCTTAATATGCAAGATGAAGGTATTAATAGCATATCTGACTATTGGAATGGCCCTATAAAATCTGCTCAGGATTTTCAAAGTGAATCTGTTGCGATTGAGGTGAAAACAACTTCTGCAAATAAGATTGAGGCAGTTAATATTTCAAGTGAAATTCAATTGAATGACGAAGACGGCCGAGAATTGTATTTATCAGTGTTCCGAGTAGAACGAAACGATGCCACGGGTACAAGATTACCACAGTTTGTAGAAAATGTAAGAAGAGGGCTGAATGAATCACAAAAGGGAAGCTTTGATGCAAAGTTGATGTGCCTGGGCTATAGAAATGAAGATGCCGAGAAATATATTAAAGGTTATAATGTCAAAGATAATAAAAATTATCTTGTTGTAGATGGCTTCCCGCGAATTATACCGGAAGATTTACCTCATGATATTTTTGACGTTAAATATAAAATTAATTTGATTAACTGTGATATGTTTTTAACTGAAATGGAAAACATAGTTGATAGCATTAAGGAGAATGAATAATGGCAAAAGCTGAAGCATTGGGAAAGTTTTATAAGGACTTAAGTCAAGAAATAATCAACAAAGCATCTTTGGATGAAACTGAGGATTTTCGTGAGAATACATTCACACAAGTATATATTGATTATCTATGTGAAGCGGCGGAATTAGAAGACGGAAACATTTGCTTTTATGAGGCAAGGGGGATTAAAGTTAATGGCTACAGCATTGCAGAGGACGAGTCATACATCGCGCTGTTCGTATCAATATATAAGAATAGTCCAGATGTATATTCTGTCCCACCTTCGGAAGCAATGCAGATGATCAATAGGGCAAAGCAGTTTTATTTGAAATCACTTGACAATTATCATTTGCAACTTGAAGAGGCAAGCGATGCGTTTGATTTAGCTAGAACAATATCTGAGTATGGAAAGGCGATTGATGAAGTCAAAATCTTTTTGATGACAAATGGTACCATTAAATCAACTGTATTGCCGACTGAAGAAATAGATGGGATAACATTTATATCAACTATTTGGGATATCGAAAGAATATATCGTTTAAATACGTCTGGCGCTGCAAGAGAAAAGATTGAAATAGACTTACAAGAATTGTCAGGGAAATCATTAGATGCAATTCGAGTAAATATCCCTATGGAAACTAGAAATAATAAGGATGGTGAATCATTTCAAAGCGGAGGATATACTTCTTATTTGACTGTTTTCCCTGGCGATGTGTTATTCAAAATATATGAGCGGTATGATGCTAGACTATTGGAAAAAAATGTTCGAGCATTTCTACAGGTTAGAGGAAATGTTAATAAGGGGATAAGAGCGACTATCTTAGAGACTCCAGAAATGTTTTTAGCATATAATAATGGAATTTCCGCTACCGCAGAAAGCATCGAAACGGAAGAGTTGGGAAATAACACATGCAAAATAACAGGAATAAAAGACTTTCAAATTGTAAATGGTGGTCAAACTACTGCTTCAATTTTCAATACATGTTCTAAAGATCAAAAGCCGCTTGAAAAAACATATGTCCAAGCAAAAATTACCGTCCTGAATGATCAAACACAAATGGATAAGGTGGTTCCGCAAATATCTGCATGTGCTAATACGCAAAACAAAGTACAGCTAGCAGATTTTTCAGCAAATGATGAATTTCATCAGTCAATAGAAAGTTTGTCCAGAACAGTTTGGGCACCGGCTAAAACTGGTGGTGAGCAGCAAACGAAATGGTTTTATGAACGCGCAAGGGGACAATATGCAGATACTCGATCTCGGGAGAAGAATGCGAAGTACTTTGATTCGATATATCCAAAACAACAGTATTTTGATAAGCTTGAGCTTGCAAGGTATGAAAATGTGTGGGATCAATTGCCGTATGTAACTAGCAAGGGTGGACAAGCAAGCTTCCGTGACTTTACAATTCGATTAAAAGCGAGAGGCAAATTCGTTCCAAATCAAGAGTATTATCAACTGTTAATTGCAAAAGCAATTTTATATCGTCGTGTTCGTCAGATAGTGAAGCAACAGAAATTCCAAGGATTTTGGGCTAATATTGCCGACTATACAATGGCATATCTAAGTTACAAATCTGGACAGAGAATTGATTTGCAGAAAATCTGGAAAAATCAAGGAACATCTGAGGCCATAGACTGTGCAGCAGAAATAGTGTCAAATGCAATATATAAATACTTGACTGAGACATGTTCAGGCGTCAATGTAACTCAGTGGTGTAAAAAAGAACAGTGCTGGACTGATATTAAAAGCAAATTGAAGGTTAATTTGAATAAAGATTTTACGTGTGAATTTGTGGCATTAGGTAATAAGCCTTCGACAGAGAGCACGCAAGGTATTTCATCTGCAACCGAGGAGGAACAATCCTTAATCGACGATATTAAAGAGGTAAGTGCAGATGTTTGGTTCACGGCATCTGAATGGGGCAAAGAAACCGGAAATCTGGCAAGTTTTCATTGCAACATAGCCAATACATTAGGCAGGTATGTCGGATGGAATAAAGAACCATCTAGAAAGCAAGCCGTTCAAGCACTTAAAATCCTGAACACAGTATATGAAAAAGGGTTTATGATGGATAGCTTTATCAAAGAAATAATTGACAAACATCCAATAGAATAGCAGGTGATCATTAGATGGTGAATACAACGTTTGCTTCACAAAATGGCAAAGCATATTATTTTAATTCAATCCCTTTATTTTTAAGGGACAGTTCGGATTCTATTGTAGGACAGCTTGTAAAACATTCATTTGAAGTTGCAAAAGCACAAGCTGATGCATGGGAAAATCAAATTCATGATCTTCAGAAACGACTATATGAGTATGGCATTGACGGAGATATTATCTTTGAATATGATATTATTCGTTTAGGGAAAAGAATCGACGTCATATTGCTGATTAGGCACATGGTTTTTTCAATGGAATTTAAAAATGGTAAAGAAATATTTACTGCGCAAGATGCACAACAGGCCGAAGATTATGCAATAGACATAAAAAATTTTCACAAAGAATCCGCAGATCTTTATGTATGCCCAATCCTTATCGCAACAGATGCAAAAGAGTATTCTAAGCCACAGTCAATTAATTGCTATTCAGACAAACAAATATTCTTACAAAGGGAAAATCGAGATACAATGATAAAAAAAGTATCAGAAGTATCTCAACTATATGGTACAGATGAAAAGATCGACTTTAACAAATGGTTTAACTCACCATACTATCCAACGCCTACAATTATTGCAGCTGCAGTTGAAGCGTATAATACCCATACTGTAAGTGAAATAGCTCAGTCAGAAGCCGGACAAGCGGATATAGATGAATGTGTTAAAAGCGTTGGCAGAATAGTAGCGGATGCAAAAAAATTCAAAAGAAAATGCCTGTGCTTCGTTACCGGAGTGCCAGGTGCAGGGAAAACACTTGTAGGACTTGACATTGTTGCAGAAAATCTTGGAGAAAAAGATAATAGTAGCATATACGTTTCAGGAAATGGACCTTTAGTAGAAGTTTTGAGGGAAGCATTAGTAAAGAGTACAAAGACTCAGGGAAAGTATGACAGAGATACTAGAACTGCTATTATGGCATTAATCAGCAACAGCTATTCGTTTAAAGAGTACTTTTCTAAGAATCCAATTGCTAAACCAGAACATATATTAATTTTTGATGAAGCACAAAGAGTGTGGAATGAAAAAAAGATGGCTCGCAAGCATAAAGATGAGATGATGGCTTGCAGCGAACCACAAATGATATTAGACATTATGAATCGTCATGATGATTGGGCGGTAATGATTTGTTTAGTGGGATTGGGGCAAGACATATATGATGGCGAAGTTGGAATAAATGAGTGGTTTAGATGTGGAATTGAAAACTTCTTATCATGGGATATTTATTATTCACCGGAGATTTTTAGTCAAACAGAAGATAAAAGCATTGATAAAGGTATGATCAAAGGATGCAGTCGTTGTCACGAAATTAGTGAATTACATCTAAGTACATCGATAAGATCATTTAGAGCGGATAAGCAGAGCAAATTTGTTGATGCATTGGTCGATAATGATAAGGATACGGCAGGGAAAGTATATAAAGCAATCGAGTCAAAATACCCAATTTATATTACTAGAAATTATCACGAAGCAAAGCTATGGGCGAAAAGACAGGTACGAGGTTCTCAGAGATGTGGTGTACTTGCCTCAAGTAGCGCACAAAGATTAAAACCAGAAGGCATTTTTGTTCCAACAGATATAGATGTTAAAAATTGGTTTTTGGCTCCTAGCGACGATTTGCGTTCGTCGAATATGATGGAAATAGTAGCAAGTGAATTTAAAATACAAGGATTGGAGATAGATTGGGCAGTAGTTTGCTGGGATGCAGACTTAAGACGATTTAATAATTCTTGGGATTTCTATAGCTTCAGGGGAACAAAATGGATGCATAGAAACAAGGAAGAACAAAAGCGATATCTTCTGAATTCTTATAGAGTATTACTTACTAGAGCAAGGCAGGGTATGGTAATTTTTGTTCCTTATGGTGTTGATAAAGAGGAAGATGCAACAAGAAACCATGAGTATTATGATGATATATATGCATATCTTCTTGATTGCGGAATTAAACCATTGCCAGAAGAATAACTAGTTAATAAGAAAATTAATAAATATTATGGGAGAAGGAATATCTTGGCTGATAAGATTACAGTTGAACAGCGCAGTAGAAACATGCAGCAGATTCATTCTAAAAATACGAAACCTGAGGTGATGGTAGCTCATTATCTGTTTTCGAAAGGTTTAAGATATCGAAAGAATGATAAGAGATATCCTGGCCACCCGGATATTGTTTTGCCTAAATATAAAGCAGTCATTTTTGTTAATGGCTGCTTTTGGCATATGCATGAAGGCTGCAGCAAGGCAGTATGGCCGAAATCAAATGTTGATTATTGGGGACCGAAATTGTTGCACAATAAAGAAAAAGATCATGAAAATATCAGCGCTTTGCAGAAAATGGGATGGAGAGTATTCGTTGTTTGGGAATGTCAGCTAGATAAAAAGCAAAGAGAAGACACCTTGAAATGCCTTTATGAAGACATAACAGGTTTACTTGAGAGTAACGAAGAATGAACAAATTGCCATATATGTAATATCAATCAGGAGATTACTTTTAATCGCAACAATTTTATAGAGAATATTAATGCTAGATACAAAAGACAGTTATAGTATGAATTAGAATTGAACATTCGCTATGAATAATAGATAAGTGCATTGCATGGAAGAATATTAATAACGTTAGGAAACCATAATGATTATGAATTACGGGTTGTAATCGCAGATGAAATGATAATATTTTTTGCAAACAGCTTATGGTAACTAATTACTATACAGTCCTGGAGAGAATAGAAATATTGGTCTAGGCAAATCACATAGTAACATGCAAATAAATTAGAAAAATTCTATATATCTTTAATGCCCACGTGTACATATATAGAAAAGAGAGGTGTAATATGATAAAGAATATTATGATGAGTGGATGTGCAACTTATGACAATATTGGAACTGATTTTTCCGAATGTAAAAAAATAAATTTTGTGTATGGTGCAAATGGCTCAGGAAAGTCAACTATTGCGAATTATCTCGATGACCAAAGGAACGTGAAGTATTCTCAATGTAATATTGAATGGACTGATACGGTTCAGTCAGATATCCTTGTTTATAATCGAAATTTTCGCAAACGTAATTTTCAATCTGAAAACATACCTGGTGTATTTACTTTAGGAGAGGCTACTATTGAAGATATAAATGAACTTGAAGCAAAAGATAATATGATAAACAAAAAACAAGAAACCTTAGATACACTATGTGATGAATTGGAGAAAAAAGAAGAAGAAAAAAAACAATGTGTTACAAAATTTAAAGACGATATTTGGACAAGAATACTAAAGAAATATGAAAACAATTTTAAAGAAGCTTTTACGGGTTTAAGAAATAGTAAAGACAATTTTTATACGGAATTACTGAAAAGAATTGACAGCATAGAACCAAATCATTATGATCATCAAATAACATTGGACGAATTAAATGAACAAGCAGAAACACTTTTTGCAGAGGATTTACATTCTTATTTAACTTTTAACTATGATATTAGAAAGGAAATAATAACCTTAACCCAAGTGCAGGATAACGATTTATTACAGAAAAGCATAGTTGGAAATAATGATATAGAGCTTAGTAAAATAATAAACAGGTTAGGAAATTTTGATTGGGTGAATCAAGGTAGAAATTATGTTGTTTCAAATTCTGACGTTTGCCCATTTTGCCAGAACCATACTATTAATGATAATTTTCGGCATCAATTGGAAAATTTGTTTGACGAGGAATATAATTCAATGATTAATGATATTGAGGCATTAATTAAGAAGTATAGTACTAACATTGATTCAGTTATTTCTCAGTTTGATACTATTACTGATGACACTGATATAGTAAAATATGGGGGATTTGATATCAACATGTTTTCTACAAATATGTTGATGTTAAAGCAAATAAATTTTCGAAACAATGATATACTGAATAATAAGAGAAAAGAACCTGGAAGAAAGTTCACTTTAGAGGATGTGATGCCATTAATTCATAGTATTGAAGGGGAAATCATTGATGCAAACATTATAATAAAAAGGCATAATAGTTTAGTGGATGATGCTAGCAACAAGATAAAATTGCTTACAGATGAAATTTGGGACTATTGCTTGGGGGAACAAAAGGAACTTATCAATAATTATAGAAAAGAGATGCAGAGTATTAAAAAAGCGATATCTAGTATAAGCAATAAAAAAGAAATGTTAGGCTCAGAAATCGGTAATCTGAATAAAGAAATAATTGAACGGAGACGTAATGTAACAAGTGTTCAACCTACAGTGGATGAAATCAATCGATTGCTTAATGCATATGGTTTTACAAATTTTCATATAGCACCGGCCGCTACAAAAAAAAATTCATATCAAATTCAACGTGATGATGGCAGTTTAGTGGAGGACACGCTAAGCGAAGGTGAAGAAACATTCATTGCTTTTTTATATTTCATGCAACTTACTAAAGGATCAATATCTATGTCACAAGTCTCAACAAACAAAATAATAGTATTGGATGATCCAATTAGCAGTTTGGATAGCACTGTATTGTACATAGTGAGTACAATAGTAAAGGATTTAACGGAAAAAGTAATCAGAAATACAGGGGATGTTGAGCAAGTGTTTGTTTTCACTCACAATGTGTTTTTTCATAAAGAAGCATCTTTTATAAATGGTAGAACAAAGAAATTAAAAGACGTAAACTACTGGATAATTCGCAAAGATAAGGGAATATCGGCTATATACTCATATGGTATGGATAATCCAATCTCTACATCATATGAACTTCTGTGGCATGAACTTAGAGATGATAAAAAACAATCTTTAGTAACACTACAAAATACGATGAGAAGAATAATTGAAAATTATTTTGGAATGCTTGGGAGTAGCAAGGATCTACATATAGAAGAAAAATTTAAAACAGCCGAAGATCGTATGATTTGTAAGTCATTATTATGTTGGATAAATGATGGTTCTCATAGTATACCAGATGATTTGTTCATTGATTCTTATACTGATTTAGCCGGAAAATATAGAGACGTTTTCAAATCAATATTTGTAAACACAGGAAATGAAGCTCATTATAAAATGATGATGGATGCTGATTATTAATACCACGGACCAGGAAGTAAAAAAAGCATTTATTTTTGGTAAAAAAGTAATACTGACAGTGAACTTTAGAGATATATTCGTAATGGGAGTTTGCGGAATTTGTAAACAAATAATGTATTTGGGATCAATTATCATATTGATGTTAATATTTAAAAGAAGGATGTTAACTCTTGTATAGTATGGAATGACATGATGAAAAAAATTGAAGTTGTAGCAGCAATAATTGAACGTGAAGGCAAGATATTTGCGGCACAGCGAGGTTATGGTGAGTTCAAAGACTGGTGGGAGTTCCCAGGTGGAAAGATTGAGCCTGGTGAAACGCCGCAGCAGGCATTGGTTAGGGAAATCAGAGAAGAACTTCTGACAGATATTTCTGTTGGCGACTTGTTTGATACAGTAGAATATAATTACCCAACTTTCCATCTGTCAATGAAATGCTATTGGTGCCGTATTGTTAGTGGAGAACTTACTCTGACTGAGCACGAAGCGGCTAAGTGGCTTTCAACGGAAGAGTTGGATTCTGTGGCATGGTTGCCGGCGGACAAAGGCATGATTGAGAAACTGAAAAAGAGATAACGGTTGCTGTTCGTATTTTGATTGTACAGAATCGTTCGTCAATGTGTACTAGGGGTGAATATAATGGATAAATCAATATTGAATAATTTGTTTCAGAAATATATAGATGGGTTTGAAACTATTAATTCACCTGAAAATAATGAAACATATAAGTGGGCAATTGCATATGACTGGAAGGAACTGTTCGACATAAATGCGCCAGATTTTGCGGCAATGTTATATAAAGTGCTGCCAACAACAGTGAACCTTATTGACAATTCAAAAGTGGAACCCCTAAATGGATTGTGTATTTATTCAAAACATGAGCCGGATACAGTTCGTGAGATGTTTAGAAATTTGTTTGGTAATAAAGAAGACGATATTGATACAATGCAGTCAAGAATCGACCACTTTCTTATCAGTAATGAAAAGCTTACCGATAAGTATGCTCATGGTTCTTGGAGATATGCAAATGCTCAGAATACGGTAATGGCGTATATCTTTCTCAATGATCCGGAGAATAATTTTTTATACAAGTCAACGGAAGTTCGGAAGTTTGCCGAGTGCGTTAATTTCAGTGGGGAACTTGGTTCAGGGAAAACATTTAATATCAAAGAATACTACAGAATGTGCAATGAAATTGTAGATGCAATTAAGGAGTACCCTTAACTTATTGAGACCCATAAATCAAGATACATTAATGAGAAAAGAAAACTCTACGACGACAGCAATTTGCATTTGCTGGCTTTTGATGTAATTTATTCCACGATTCATTACAACTTGGCGGAAGAAATAGTCTATGCTAAGTTGTCGCCAAAAGAAAGAAGCTTGGCCATAGAAAGGCAAAAAAAGGCAGCTGATTTGCAGAAACAATATGATGCAGCATATGCTGATGCAAAAGATTTAGAGGAAATCCAATGCCATGTCAATGAATGCATCAAGGCAGGAATGCAAGTCACTCATAATAAATTTGGACAGGGCGTTATTGAAAATATTTCAGAAGATAGAATTGTGATATCATTTGACGGGGACAAGGCAACTAAGACATTTGGCCTTTACTATACGCTAGCTACTGGTGGCATTACATTAGATAATCAGGAATTGAATGAATATGTAAAGGCAAATCGTGAAATATTGAAACACGCGCCTGAAATTAAGCAGCGTGTAGAGAATGCCGAAAAAGCCCTGGAGCCTTATGCTGAATACATTGAACAGTAATTATTGTTATCAGACGATCTGGAGAAACTAATGAATTTAAACGGAAATGTGGTTGTGACCGCATTCAATAATTTAAAATGGTATGAGTGGATCATGTTCGCAGCGATGATCCTTATCGGCGGATATTATATGATCACTGACACTACGCATCCGATGTGGTACCTGGTGATAAATTATATCAGTTCGATAATGGGCGTTTGCTGCATTTTCCTTTGCGCTCATGCCAGCTGGCCTAACTGGATTTTTGCAATAGGTAATACGTTGCTGTATATCGTCGTTCTGTATTACAACCATGTTTATGGCACAATGGCGCTTGAACTGTTCTACTATATGCCGACAAACATTCTTGGAATAGTATTCTGGAAAAAGCATCTGGATGATGTTGGAAGAGATAAATGCAAAACCAGAGTTTTGAGCATGAGAGACCGGCTGCTCATGATACTTATTGTGGCAGTCAGTACATTGTGTTATCACTACATTCTTGTAATGGTTGGCGGTGCGACAGCATGGCTTGATGCAATGGTCGTTGCGATTGGGATAATTGCTACATATTATGAAATAAAGAGATTTGCTGATCAGTATATTCTATGGATAATCACCGATGTAATTGCGGTGACGCAGTGGATCATGCTTGCGGATACGATCATGATAACCAAAAAATCCATATACCTGATCATGGCAATAATCGGATATACTAACTGGCGGAGAATGCAAAGGGAGAGAAACCTTGAAAACATATAAGACGGGTTTTTACGGCGGCAAATTTCTGCCGTTCCATCAGGGGCATAAGTACTGCATTAGCGTAGCGGCACGGCAATGCGAACGGCTTGTTGTGGTATTCTTCTTCAACAGCGAGGAGGAAAACAAAATTTCCGCTGCGGGGGTTTTGTTGGATGAGAGTGTGCTGGGGAAAGAAACGCGTGCGGATGCAATACGCCATGAATGCAGCAAATATGACAATGTTGAATATGCCGAACTTGACTGCGCGGTGATGCATAGGAACTGCAAAGCAAATAACATAAGTGAATGGGATGCGGAGACTCCGTATGTGCTGGATACCGTGGGCAAATTCGATGCGGTTTACTCAAGTGAGCCGGGGTATGATGAATACTTTTCCAGAGCATACCCTTTCGCTCGTCACATAATCATTGACGCACCGAGGGTGCATGTGCCGATCAGCGGGACCAGGCTCAGAGAAATGACGTATGATGATGCTGAAAAATGGCTCTAGCATTCCTGAAATGTATTAATATATGAGGAGGACAGACTTATGAGTTTGGATGGATTTCTGAGATTTCTGCAGTCGCTTATCAGCATGACTAACAGTGAGGATCATTCATCGCTAGCCTATGCCAAGAGCATTCTTCAGGGTGTATATGACATGGCAGTGATATCAAAAAAGGCAGACGCAATGACATTGAATATTATGGGTGAAGCTTGCTACCGTTTTGAAGTACTTATTGACCATCAGGCTAGTTTTGCTGGCATTCCTGGAAATTATCACCACAATGAGGCGGCAAGACAAATGCTTTTGCACACGCTTCACAGCAGCTGCTGATATGAGAACGATCACCATTGGCGGGGTGCCGCTGGAAGTTAAAGACTATTATTGCGCGAAAAGTAGTGGCGCTGGTGAAGAGGATAATGGCAAGTATTTTTTAAAAGATGAACCGAAGCTGTGGTTATATGTCAATGTGACTGACAGCTGCAACGCCGCATGCCCTTTCTGCGTGAACTCTTTGATGGGGCAAGAGCAGCGGCAGAATACAATTGACCTGGGCAAATTTGAAAACGTTCTGCAGAAAATTGCACCTTTTGTTGGCGGGCTGTCCTTTACTGGAGGCGAACCGATGCTTGAGGCGGATATGCTGCGTGAGGCAATTCGGATCGCTGATCATGCTTTATCTGATGATGTTGAGTTGGATATGGTGACTAATGGGACGGAGCTTCATAGACTGCCGGAATTCCATGACCTCAACAGATTGACGACAATGCACATTAGCCGTCATGCGGTCAATGATGAAGACAATCGGAAACTCATGTGCTGGCCGTCTGCGCCGGGGAGCAGTGAGCTGAAAGAAGTGATTGCCATGATTGATTCACCAGGTGAAATCGTCTTAAACTGTGTTATGCAGAGAGGCGGAATCAATGATTTGGATGGTGTCGCAGACTATTTGGATTTTGCCATTGATATGGGAGTGGACAACAATTGCTTTGCTGAGTACATAAGCGATGGAGGCGACGGTGGCTCCGAAAATGGAATCATGAATGTGTCAGAAATGAATAAATTGGGATCGTGTTTCGGGCAGGAAACGATTGCAGAGTGGAATGCGTCACATGGATCTTCAGAATTTCGCATCTGGAACCAGCATCACGACTATGATTTTTGCAGGTGCATCAATGGCGATTACAGGAATAAGCATGGAATTACAAGATTCTATTATAGAGCTCCAAGTGGCTTGAAAAAGCCGGCATATTGCCGCCAGCTCGTTTATACAGCGGATAATAAGCTGCTGGCTGGATTCGGGATGAAGGAACTGGAAATAAAGATTTGAGAAATGATTGTTTGCATTGGGGAACGGTTGTGATATCGAATAATATACACAGCATGCAAATAAATCAACTCGAAAAACATGAATGGGAAAAAAATTTTTATGCAAATCGCAGTAATAATGCGGTGCCGAAGGGGGTTTTGGTCACTCGATTATTCGAGTTTCAACTCGAATATCAACTCGAAAAGTAGCGTGACTTGTGATCCAATGGACTACAAGGTTGTTAAGGAGGATTTATGCATTACAAACCAACAATATCAGACTGGAAGCTTTTTCAGGAGAAACTGCCTGAATGGCAGGAAGCTTTCATGGACATACTGAATCATGAATATATAGATCTTCTTAATGGCGATGGCCAGCCATCGGATAAGTTTTGGAATTTGGACGATCGGATTAAGGAAGACAAAAGACTGACGGGTATTGTGTGCAGAGATATGAGAAAGAGCAATATGTTTGAAGATATCATGAGTCTTATTGCTGAGCAGGCTATTTCAGCAGACGATCTTTCGGAATTCAGTGATGAACTGCAGACGTCAGTTAAGGCACGGATAGATAGTTAGAATTATAAGGATTATTTCCGGTATGGCGTAGATGAACAAAGAGACGAATTTATCCGTTGATACTCAATTGTCTTCATATAATGTTGATGATTTTGCTTTCAGCAAGCTGCGAGCTAGATATAAGAAGTGGACCGGCAATAGTTTTGATGACAAGGATATGATTTCTTTTGGACTTGTTGATGAATCAGGAAAACTGACGAATGCAGGTGCATTGTTAGCAGATGATAGTCCAATAAGATGGTCAAGAGTTTTCTGCACTAGATGGAATGGACTAAATAAGAGTGGAGGAACGGTAGATGCACTTGATGATGCAGAGTTCTCTGGAAGTCTCATATATCTAATGGAGGAGGCTGAGGCCTTTATCAAACGCAACTCAAGAATGATGTGGAGAAAGACTCCTAATTCGAGAGAAGAAATGCCTGAATATGTAGAACGAAGCTATCATGAAGCTCTTATCAATGGGCTTGTTCATCGAGATTATCTTGTAAATGGAAGTGAAGTACACATAGACATATTCGATGACAGAATGGAAATCTATTCACCTGGAGGAATGCCTGATGGGTCCATAATTCAAGATCGTGATCCGGTGACAGTGCCTTCTACTAGGAGAAATCCGATTATTGCGGATGTATTCGGACGTTTAGGGCTGATGGAAAGAAAAGGTAGTGGATTTGGCAAGATTATAAATGCGTATGAGAATCAGGTGAATTACACAGAAGCGAGAAAACCTGTTTTCAGATCTGACAGATATCAGTTTACAGTGGTAATGCCAAATCTTAATTACGATGTCGCTCAAGATGTCGCTCAAGATGTCGCTCAAGATGTCGCTCAAGATTTAAAGATATTGATTATTGAAGAAATAAAAAAGGATAAAAAGGTGACAAGAAAAGCGTTAGCGACGAAAGCTAATGTCAGCGTTAAAACGATTGAAAGAGAGCTTGGCGAAATGGAAGATGTTCATTATATTGGAAGTGGTTACAGTGGCCATTGGGAAATTGATGAAGAGTAATAGACCAGAAATGTGGGCAGAACTTTCATATACTGATATTGAGATGACAACCCGACAGCCCAACTTTTTTAACATTTCTGCTTGACTTCCATCGGCAATGGAAAAACATATGCATCAGCCATTGTTTTACGAGATGAGGATCCGAAAAGAATCCTATTTTTGGTCCATGGAGAACAAATCGCAAAGCAACAGAACTGGGCAATGCAATAGTAATGAAAGAGGATGAATCATATGGATCAAGATTGGGAGGACCTTTTCCAGGGGAAAATACTGGAGCGGGGCTGGGACTACTATATTGAAGGAAAAGTTGGCAAGCTGGAGGTAACTGATGAGAGGATCAGTGCCGTTGTCAAGGGAAGCGAGTATTATTACGTTGATATAGATCTGAAGCAGGGCGAGATCAAAGAGATGTACTGTTCATGTCCTTATGCGGCGGACGGGAAGAACTGCAAGCATATGGCGGCAGTCCTTTATGCTGCCAATCACGAAGATTATGAAGATGAGGCTGATGACGATTTTGATGATGAATATGACGATGAATATTATGATGAGGACGATGACTGGCAGGAAGATCTGACGGCTTTGAAGGCGCTGTTAGAGAAAGCGGACAGGAAAGACCTGGAAAAAATGCTGCTGGGCATAGCTGATAATGATAAGAAGATCGGAAATGCAATTTACGCATTCCTTCAGCCTGAAGAAATTTTGAAGCCACATCATGCCACAGCAAAAGTGCCAATGCGGAGTTTAAAGGCAGAATTGGACAGTATTTTCTATAACCATTCTGACAAAGGCGGGTTTATCGACTATAGGGAAGCTTCGGATTTCCTGGACGACTGTATGCAATTCCTTGATGAAGATATCAGGCCGCTGGTGGAAAGCGGAGCGTATTTGGACGCCTTCAATATTTCAACGTATCTTTTCGTAGAACTCGGCAACTGTGACATAGATGACGACGGAGAAGTTATGCAGATTTCAGGCGAGTGCTATGACATATGGAAATCAATAGTAGCCTCATGCTCTGAAGAGGAAAAGCAGCAGATAAAGGAATGGTTCCAGGCACATGAAAATGACGGGACTGTAATAGACTACATGGAAGATGTCATGCATGATTTCCTGACGAATGAACTGGCGACCAGAGAAGAACTGCTCGATATGATAAGAGGTCTTGACGATGTCATCGAATCAAAGAGGGAAGATCCGAAATATTCAAATAGAGGATATGTCAGAAACCGGGGGCCGCTGGTTTTGCAGAGGATGGAATTTATGAAGAGGCTGGGAGCCAGTGATGAAGAGGTCGAGGCCTACAGATACGCTCATAGAAATATCCAGATGATCAGAGATCAGTATATTAAAGAGGCGAAGGCGGCCGGCGACACGCTGAAGGCAATAGAGCTTCTAAAGGAGAGCAAGGAAGACGAAAAAACTGACAGATACGGACGATTGGGCTTTGCGGCGGATCTGGCAGAACAATATCACAAGATTGGTGAGACTGAAAAAGAAAAAGAAGAGCTGCTGTATGCTTTTGAGGGATATGGGCAGGGAAATCTTGATGCTTTCAGAGAGATCCGCGGTCTTTGCAGCGAAGAGGAATGGCCTAAGCTCAGAGACCGGATGATAAACTCGGTGAAATTTAAAGAGAGAAAGTGTGCTTTGCTGGCAGAAGAGAAGCTGAACGACCGGCTGTATGCTTTGATCGCTGAAGAGCAGGAGATAAGTCTGCTTGACCGTTATGGCTTTCTGCTTGCCGACGACTACGGGACGGAGATTTTGATGGCGTATGAGAAATATGTGAGCGAGGTGGCGAGTACCGTTCGCAATGAGTCGGGGTATAGGCGGCTGATCGGCTACATGAACCGGATGTGCCATTATGAAGGCGGCCGGGAGGCAACAAAGCGGCTGGCGGAGGAATGGCGGGCGGCGTATCCGACGCGCAGGGTGATGGTGAAGGAGTTGACGGAGTTCATTGATCAGCTGTAAGCATAGATGAATATGGCGGCGCGTTGTTTTGTTGAGCAAGTCGATAAAACAGCGCGTTATTTTTGCTGAAATACAGCGCGCGATAGTGTATAATAGGTAAATCAAGGTTTGGATAATGCTACTAAGGAATTTTGAAATATAATCAGAAGGGTAATCAATATGGCAAAAGAAAAACAGAGTAAGGTCAGAAAGAGGGAAGAAGTCCGCAAAAGGTATGTGAAACATCACATGGCTATTCCGTGGCACGACTATGCGGTCAGCGATGATAGTACGATGGCAGTGGATGCGGGCCTCACGGAGAAGTCGTCAATTATCGGTCGCGTGGGACTGATAATGCTGTCATGCGGGACAGGTGCCTGGCGTGTCAGAAGCAGCATGAATATAATAGCTGAGGTGCTGGGGGTCACATGCACTGTAGATATCGGGCTGGTTTCATTAGAGTATACCTGTATGGACGGCAGCAGCAACGATACGCAGGCGCTGGACCTGAAATCTACAGGGGTAAATACACACAAGCTTTCGCTGATGGAAGACTTTGTCGTCAGCTTTGAGGAAAAGGGAAAGAATATGTCTGTCAGGCAGATACATACCATGCTTGACAGGATACAGCATAAGGCTGGATTATACTCTCCGCTCTCGGTGGGCGCGGCGGCGGCACTTGCATGCGCGGCGTTTACATTCCTTCTCGGTGGAGGACCGGTAGAGATTATCTGCGCATTTTTCGGCGCTGGGGTCGGAAACTGGCTGCGGCGCAAAATGAACGACATGCATCTTCAGCTGTACGCATGTATTTCTGCAAGCGTCGCGGTGGCATGTCTTGTGTATGTAGCAATAATCAAAATCATGGAACTTACAATGGGGATTTCACCCGCACATGAGGCGGGGTACATATGCGCCATGCTTTTCGTGATCCCGGGATTCCCGTTCATAACCAGCGGTATCGACCTTTCCAAGCTCGATATGAGATCTGGAATCGAAAGGCTGACATATGCGCTGATGATAATCTTTGTTGCAACAGTGGTCGCATGGGTGACGGCGGCAACGATACATTTCAAACCGGCGGATTTCGTGCCGCTTAATCTGGGTGTATGGACGCTTTTGCTGCTGAGGCTTCCGGCAAGTTTTTGCGGCGTTTATGGGTTCTCGATCATGTTCAACAGTCCGCGAAAGATGGCGGCGCTTGCCGGACTGATTGGCGCCGTGGCTAATACCCTGCGGCTGGAACTAGTGGATGTTGTTGGAATGCAGGGAGCCGAAGCTGCTTTCATAGGGGCGCTGGCTGCAGGACTTCTGGCGTCGCTGGTGAAAAAGAAGATAGGGTATCCGAGGATATCCCTCACGGTGCCGGCAATAGTGATCATGGTGCCGGGCCTTTATATGTACCGCGCTGTCTACAACCTTGGCATCACTTCAATAGCAGTAGGCGCATACTGGTTTACAAAGGCAGCTATGATAGTATTTGCATTGCCGCTGGGACTGATATTCGCCCGTATTTTCACGGACAGCAGGTTCAGGCACTGCAATTGATGTTGGGGAAAATAAAATGAGACTTATGATCCTATCACGATACAGTCGTGATAGGATCTTTTTGTTCCGTGATGTTCTTTCGCTCGGTGCGAATCCTCTTGACCATATGTCGGTATGCCGATATAATAGGGGAAAGAGGTGAGAACTGTGATAATTGACGATTTACTGGAAAAGCGCCATATGACTAAATATAGGCTTGCAGTCGTGTCAGGCGTACCGCATACAACTCTAAATGACATCTGCAGCGGCAAAACAAGGCTTGAAAAATGTTCTGCTGAAACAGTGTTAAAACTTGCAATAGCACTGGGTGTATCGATGGAGCTACTGACGCAGAGCGGTATCCGGCAAGTTGAAATGGAAAGATCCTACGAACATGGTTTGCCTGAGTATCTTCAGCATGATTTGGATGCGTATAAAGAAGGTCTGAATAACAAGTCTGATTTGATAGACTGCTTGTGGGGGGAACTGTATGGCAGCATCAATATGGCTGAAATCAGCGATGGAATAATAACAAAAGAGCATGCAGATTATCTGCGGCATAAATATCTATAGGAGGGAATGATATGTCTGAACAGATTGATTTTACTAATTGTAAAGTAGTACTTGGCAGGGCATATAATGGAGCAAACGGTAAAAAGATTGCCGTAGATTATAACGGAACGCAGTACATGCTGAAGTTCCCGGCGTCAGGAGAGAACAAACAGACGGAACTTTCAAATACCAACAGCTGCATTAGTGAGCACATAGCAAGCAGTATGTTTAATATGCTTGGTGTAGAGGCACAGGAAACTAAGCTTGGTACCTTTATGCTTGGCGGAAAAACCAAAATCGTATGTGCATGCCGTGATTTTACGGCGGACGGCAGTCGTTTATTCGACTTTTGCTCAATAAAAAACACAATTCTGGATTCGGAATCGAACGGCAACGGCACAGAACTTGACGATATTTTGGATACAATTGAGAAACAGCAATATGTTTCTCCAGATGTGCTGAATGAACGCTTTTGGGATATGTTTGTCATTGATGCTCTGCTTGGAAATTTTGACAGACATAATGGTAATTGGGGCTTTTTATTTAATGATGTCTCAGGAAAAGCTGCCATAGCGCCAGTCTATGATTGCGGAAGCTGTCTGCTGCCTCAAGCGGATGAAGGTGTTATGAGGCAGGTACTCTCAGATGAAGACGCGCTTAATGCAAGGGTATTTAGTTTTCCAACATCAGCAATTAGAGAAAACGGAAGAAAAATCAATTACTATGATTTCCTTATTGCTGGTAAATATTCCGCATGCAGAGAAGCGGTCAAACGAATTGTTCCAAGAGTTGAGCCCAATAGCATTATTGACTTTATTGATGGAACGCCTTACATAACTGATATTCAAAAGGAATTCCTTGCGAGTTATATTATGGCAAGGCTTGATAAAATATTGAGGCCGGCCTATGAACTGGCCATTGTTGATTAGGGGGAGTCTCAGATGAAAGATGAGAATATATTATGAAATGCCGGCATATGAAACATGCATGGCAGACGGATATCCGGTTTGGAATGCAGCCGAGGCAAAGCGTGAGGACCTGAAGACCGTTGGCGGAAAGCTGGCAAGAGAGACTGGCGCGGCTGGTGGCTTTGATGCTGCGGCTGCTGGTGGTGCTGGCGCGGCTGGAAACTTTGATGCTGAGGCTGCTGGTGGTGCTGGCGCGGCTGGAAGCTTTGATGCTGCAGAATATGCTGGCGCGGCTGGAAGCTTTGATGCTGCAGAATATGCTGGCGCGGCTGTTAAGAATGCCGCTGAAAACTACGTAACCCTTGGCAGCGGCCACATGACGCCGGAACAGATCGCGGCAGTGCTGAACACCATTCCAATGGAACTGTCATTTATCGACGAAAACAACATCAACCGCTACTTCAACGACGGCGAAAAACTTTTCAAGAGGCCGGACATGGCTATCGACAGAGACGTTTTCTCATGCCACCCGCCAAAAGTTGAAGTCATGGTCAGACAGATCATCGACTCGTTCAGAAGCGGCGCCGAGAACAGCGTAGATGTATGGATGAACAAAGGCGGCCAGCCGGTGCTCGTCAGATACATGGCTGTCAGAGACGACTCAGGCAAATTCCTGGGGACACTGGAATGCGTCCAGAAAATGAAATTCGCAGAAGACCATTTTATAAATGCATAATAAATCAGCAGCGGCTGCCGGCTATTCGTCGGCAGCTGTTTTCGTTTGCAGCAGTGGAGGCGCTGGTGCAGGAGAAACAGTCGGGCGAGCCGCCGTGTTAACATTCCATCAAACGACTTATGCCTCATCACACTAGGTTTTTGTACATTTAGTTTAAAAATTGTCATATAAAAATTAGGAACCATTATCATTTTCGCCTGTAATTTGACCATATTTTTAGAGCATGAAAAAATCGTCGCATTTTTAAAAAAAAATCTCTAAAATGCGACGGGGTGAATATAAATGTATAAGAATTTGCCCTAATTGTTGGTAATTTTATGTAAAATCCTTTATTGCGTGAAAGTGATTTGAATGATTTGCGGGTGTAATATGCTTTGCCGATATTTTCAGGTGCCTGCCATTGTACAATGTGAATTCTCATGTCCTAATTATGGAACTCATACAGCTAAAAAGGTCAGAAAACCGCCGAATGCTTTTACACTTTACTTTACGAAATCAATGACGGAATCGCACTTTTGGGATTTTTTAAAAAAAATGCGATTTGTCCTGGAAACAGCAATGAATATTTGTGCATAAAGCTGAGAAAAGTTCGAATATTATCGTATATTAAAAGAATAGAAGGATACGCGCTGGCGATGAATGCATCGCTGGCTGCCGTCTCACAAAAAACCTGCCGACTATTCGTCGGCAGCAGTTTTAAGTCTTTTTAGAAGAGCAGTAAGTCTCATTATGTCGTCAGTTTTCGCATCGACGGCAGTTTCAAAAAAGTCTAGCAGTTCAGGACGATTGCAAATCGCGTTTGCGATTTCAGCAGCCTGCTTAGACATGTCTTTTTCAGCTGCGGAGCCAGCGGCATCGTTATTGCCAACGCCATCAAAATTGCCAGCGGCATCGTTATTGCCAGCGCCATCGTTACTGCCAGCGGCATCAAAATTGCCAGCGGCATCAGCACCTTCTTCTTCGTCGGTCCCGCAGAGCAGATACTCCAGGCTGACGCCAAGGTACTTGGCTATTTTCGGCAGATATACTGCTTTCGGATCTCTGTCCTTGACTTTCCAGGTTGCGAAAGTGCTTTGAGAGATGCCGATATATGAGCAGAGCTCCTTGTCTCGGATACGGCGTTTTTTCAGTTCAGCGACGATTCGCGCCATAATTGGGTTCATATAAATACCACCTTCTTAAATAAATACAATACCTACATTCGCATTGCTGCGCGCAGTTTTATTGACACCTTGTGTGATACAGAATATAATGAATTTGCAAACACGATATATTTATCAACGCATCCATGTGCAGCTATAGTTTTTGATGATTTACAATAACATAATTGTACATTTGTGTCAATTGTATATCGCGTTTTTTTGTTAGAATTGCAATATATAGGAGGGAATATCATGTTAGACGCTTTGATAATAAACGGCGAATATCCAGATTTTGAAACCGGTTTAATGAAGAGGGCCAACATAGGCATCAGAGAGGGGCAAATTGACTATATCGGGTCAGGTGAACCTGAAGCAAAAGAGGTGTATGATGCCGAGGGATGCATCGTGTCGCCGGGCTTTATCGACATCCACATGCACGAGGAACACTTCAAGACCGAAGGCCGCAAGTATGTGGTTGCTGAGATGATGCTGAACATGGGCGTGACTACGGCTGTCGGCGGCAACTGCGGCATGGAGAATCAGGACCTCTCATATTTCAAAGAGTCTATAGATGAGCTTGGCGGCTCGCCGATCAACTACATGATGCTGGCCGGCTACAACCAGTGCAGATACAAGCTGGGCATCGGCCGATACAGCGAGGCCACCGACAGCGAGAAATACAAGATCAGGGAAATGCTCAGGCATGAACTGAGCGAGGGAGCCTGCGGAGTTTCCTTTGGCATTGAATACGACCCGGGCATCACCTTTGAAGAGATGATGTATGCCGCAGAAGTATCCGACGATCCAGACCTGCTGTTTGCAGCTCATTACAGAAACGACTGCATCACCGACATTGACTGCATCCATGAGCTGATCAGGTTTGCCGAGAAGATACCGATGAAATTCCAGATTTCGCATCTGTCCAGCTGTTCAGCAATGGGCAAAATGAAAGAGTCACTGGATGCCATAAATGCCGCGATGGATAATAACCCTCGCCTTGATTTTGATACATATCCGTATAACGCCTTCTCAACGACTATGGGGTCGGCGGTATTTGAAGACGGCTGCATGGAGACCTGGGGCAAGAGCTATGACAGCGTTCTGCTGACCGATGAACCGTATAAAAATGTCCGCTGTACGAAGGAAATCTTTGAGAAAGCGCGGGCAGAATATCCAGAGATGCTTGCTGTCGCCTTTGTTATGAACGAAGACGAGATCGCCGCCGCCGTGGCAAACAAATACGGCATGATCGGCAGCGACGCCATAATCAGCAACGGAGGCGGACACCCGCGTGCCGCCGGCACCTTCCCAAGAGTCCTCGGCAAATATGTCCGCGAAGAAGGCAGACTTTCGCTGATCGACGGACTGCGCAAAATGACGCTGACGCCAGCCGACCGCCTTAACCTGAAGTCGAAGGGCAGGATCAAAGAAGGCTGCGACGCCGACCTGACTATTTTTGATCCAAAGACGATCAAAGACGGGGCGACATTCGAAGATATCACCATCAAGCCGACGGGTATTCGCCAGGTGATGGTCGCGGGAAAGACTGCACTGAAGGACGGAGAAATCGTAAACGGCAGACTCGGCGGTTTTGTTGACTATAGGAAGCTGACACGCTGACAAAAGAGTACCCATAGGGCCAAGAGTGTGGTATAATTAACTGAATATTGATACAAATTGTTGCGATTGATGTCGACTTTTGAATCTTGCTTGCGCGCGACAAATGCCAAGAGGGAGATCACAAGAATGAATAAGGAAGATCCAAGCTATAATAATAACCAGAAAGAGCATTCTGCCTTCAGCAGCGAATTCATGGAAGACGCGCTGAGAGAAGCGGTGATGAATTCGGATATTCAGTTTTTCACCTACTATCCGGGCCAGAAGCTTTGCAGAATTTTCACGGTAGCAGCCAGGCTCAGTGACCTGCCAACGGAGTGGACTGATTTCCCGGAAGATTTCGTAATATATACAAAAATGTCGGATAAAGATGCAGATGCTTACCGAAATATGCTTAAGGCAATCGACGATGGCAATGAACAGGCAGAGTGTACGATCCAGCTGGCCTACGAAGGCGTTTATACATGGGAGCGCATCATAGTCAAGGCAACTAGAGACAGCGAAGGCAGGCCGGCCAAGGCGCTTGGCTATTCAGTCAACGTCACAGCCCACAAAAGTGCCGAAGACAGGCTTCAGCGGGAGCGCGTCAGACAGATGTCGATGGAAGGCGGGGTTTTCGAGGCCTTCTCATTCAATTTATCAAAAAACACGATGCCGACTCTCCAGACTACTGACAAAGGAATGAACGACGTCAAAATCACCAAAGAGATGCTCGATGAGGCGATAGCCATCGCACCGGCACTGACGACAACCGACGCAGACACCAGGGCTGTATTGCTGAAAGCAGCGGCGAGGATACCGGATGCCAAAGAGCGGGCAACATTCATCTCAACCTGCAGCGGCGCCGGAGTAAGGAAAGCTTACAGCGAAGGCCGCTACAATGCAACTCTCACTTACAGAAGATGCGTCAATGATGTGGTACATTGGGTATCGTCAATGGCAGAAGTTCTGCGAGACCCTGAAACCGGAGACCTGATTGCGTTCTATTATACGAAAGATATCAACGACGAGGTCATTGCAGCCAAGATCGCTGAAAAGATAACCAAGTCTAACTACAGCGCTGTGGCATACTGCGAGATGCAGACCAGAACGATCCGCATCAGGGCGGCCAAAAATCCGCTGATTCAAGCCTACGACGGCATGGATTACGATGATGCCATCAGGGCAGAAGCCGCCAGAGCCATAGATGTTAAAGAGGAAGAAGAGTGCTACAGACATTTTGCTGTAGATACAGTAGTCAGCGAGCTCGCCAAGGCTCCGGTCTACACATATTTCTATACGCTGAAACTGCCTGCAGACGAGATGCCGGGCTCACCTAACCGAAGGATGAAGTGCGACTTCATGTATGTGGACAGATTCAAGACTGAATTCATCTGCATGATCGCAGACGTTACACAGATATACGAGCAGGAAAGGGAGACCCGTGAAAAGCTGGCTAGTGCACTGGTTGCAGCGGAGCAGGCTTCTGTAGCAAAAACAGAGTTTTTGTCGCGCATGAGCCATGAGATCCGCACGCCGATGAATGCCATTATTGGTCTGGATGCCATTGCCCTTCAGGAGGAAGGCATTTCTGAAACTATGGAAGATCACCTGAGGAAGATAGGTATTTCCGCGCGATTCCTGCTGTCGCTGATCAACGACATCCTGGACATGTCCAGAATAGAAAGCGGCAGAATGGTGCTGAAAAACGAGAAGTTTGACTTTGAAGAATTTGTCGATGGAATCAACACGATACTTTATGAGCAGTGCAAGCATGCGGGCATAGAATACGAATGTGTGCTGAAGAGTTTTACAGAGCGCGAGTACATTGGAGATGCCACCAAACTGCAGCAGGTCCTCATCAATGTTTTGGGGAATGCCGTGAAATTCACGCCGTCCGGCGGGAAGATACACTTCTCGATCGAACAGCTTTCGCGGACGAAAGAGTACGCTCGCCTGCGCTTCGAGGTTTCGGATACGGGCATCGGCATTGATGAAACTTTCATCAATCAGATGTTTGAACCATTCTCTCAGGAGAATCGCGGCCGCACATCGGCTTACGGCGGTACGGGGCTTGGCCTTGCGATTTCCAGGAATATTGTCAAACTGATGGACGGAGATATTAGCGTTCATTCTATCAAAAATGTCGGCTCGGAGTTTACGATAGACGTGCGTATCGGCATGTCTGAGGAGTCAGCATACCGCCACGACATGAGCAGCGGTATCAGCCAGCTGTACACTTTGATCGTCGATGACGACGCGATCGTCTGCCGCCATACGAAGATGATACTTGACGAGGCTGGCTTCAAGTCGGAGTTTGCGGAGTCAGGAATATCGGCTGTGGGCATGGTGACGGAGAACCACAAGGCGATGCGCGATTACGATCTGATACTTTTGGACTGGCAGATGCCAGATATGGACGGCATTGCTACTGCCAGGGAGATCAGGAAGATCGTTGGACCTGAGGTAACGATTATCATCATGACCGCTTACGACTGGATAGATATAGAGAAGAAGGCCCGCGAGGCAGGGGTCGACATGTTCATGAAGAAACCAGTGTTTGCCTCGTCGGTTACCAAGGCTTTCGAAAACGTCTTCAAACAAAAGAAGTGTGCGGAGGAACCGGCAATCGTCACGGATTACGACTTTTCCGGAAGAAGGATACTGCTGGCAGAAGACAACGTGCTCAACTCAGAAATCGCCCGCAGCCTGCTGGAGATGAAGCACTGCGAGGTTGAGATCGTCGTCAACGGAGCTGAAGCGGTGGAATCATTTGCCGCGGCCAAACCGGGATATTACGATGCGATCCTAATGGATGTCAGGATGCCGCTGATGGATGGAATCGAAGCAACCAGAGCTATACGCGCTATGCGCAGAGCGGACGGCAAGACCATTCCGATCATTGCAATGACCGCCAACGCCTTCCAGGAAGATGTGAAGCAGACGCTGGAAAGCGGCATGAACGTTCATCTGGCCAAGCCGATCGAACCGAAACTGCTTTATGATACCCTAGATAAATATTTTGACTAAAGGGCTGCAGATTACAGCCTTACGATGACAATGCGTCCCGCGAACCGAGACGCTTTTTTTATTGTCGCAGACTGGGGTTTATGTCCTTTTTTGGACGATTTAGTTTAACTTTTGCTTTGCTTTGCTGATTTATTTATACATTTAAATCAATGTGTTATTGATACATTGCTGAAAGATATTATAATACGTGTATAAATAAGTCATATACCAACCATGTTCCACATTCGGGACAGTGGATTTGGGCGGGAGAATTAGATAATATAGAACCGGGTGAATGAAATGAAGATCGTATTTATAACACCGACTCAGGACATGCGCAGGATGTCTGCTTACAGAAACGCAGGCAAACTGTATGGGCACAGCAATTCAATAACGGGACCTCTGATTTTGGGAGGCATTTTGAAGAATGCGGGTCACGAGGTAGAGGTGTATGAAGAATTAAATGGCGGCATAAATCTTAAAAGACTTATGGAGACGACAGATGTGTTCTGCATCTCAATAATGACATCGACAGCCGAACGCGGCTACGTGCTCGCTGACACTATACACAGAGAGTGCGGAGCAAGAGTTTTGATGGGCGGATATCATGCTACGGCATTGCCTGAAGAGGTCGCTGAACATGCTGACCAGGTAATAACCGGTGAAGGTGAGAAAGTCATCCTTGACGTCGTCGAAGGCCGCATCACAGACAAAATCGTCAAAGGGCCAGTCATATGTGACCTTGACGAGGTACCTTTCCCCGACTACACAATACTTAAGACACCATGTGAAAGTGCCAACGTTCTTACAACCAGAGGCTGCCCATATAAATGCAGTTTCTGCACGACGTCAAGGATGTTCTATCCGTATAGGCAGCGCAGTGTAGAGAACGTGATCGAGGAGATCAGGGGCTACAAGCAAATGGGGTTCAATTATATGAACTTTGAAGATGATAACTTCACCGCTGACAAAGAGCGGGCGAAGGAAATCTGCAGGCGTATGATCGAGGAAGGTTTGGTCTTTAAAGAGACATTCTTCTTCGGCAGAACCGATATGGCTAACGACGAGGAGCTTCTCAGGCTCCTGAAGCACGCTCATCTGACCAGAGTCCTCATTGGTATCGAGTCTTTGAATCAAGAAGCTCTGGACGCTATAAACAAAGGCCAGAATATTTCGGACATTGAGCGTGCAGCTGCAGCCTGCAAAAAGTATGGCATCCGCCTGATCGCCAGCGTCGTTCTGGGTCTTGATCAGGATACTAAGGAAGATATGCGCCGTGCGGTTGATTTTGCCAAGAAAATCGACGCGTATCAGATACAGCCGGCAATCCTTACACCGTATCCGGGAACGCCGGTTTATGAACAGCTTGAGGCTGAAGGCCGCCTTATTAAGGGGTCGTGGAGCCGTTTTGATATGATGAACGTTACGTTCATTCCAAAGAATATGTCACCTTGGGAACTGCAGGAGGAATTCTTCCATGCAGCCCGTACGTTCTATGACCGCAAGTCGTCTTTCCGTATCGGAGAGATATTCGGCAGAGAGTACGGCGCAAGACGTTATGGTCTGGCAGTTGCTATTGGTCTTGGCACACAGGCTGAGGAGTTCATGTCCAATCATGTAAGTGTCAGCACTTTCTATAAACTTCGCCATATGGCAGCGGCAGGTGCAAATGCCGCTGCAGCAGCTGGCAAAAGGGCTGTAGCTGCCGGCGGAAAAGCCGTAGCTACAGGCGCCAGCGCCGCAGGACATGCGGGCATGCGTGCCGTTGAAGCAGGCGGAAAAGCCGTAGCCACAGGCGCCAGTGCAGCAGAACATGCAGCGGAACGAGCCGCTGAACATGTCGCTGAACGAGCCGCTGAAGCCGGTGAAAAGGCAGCAGAAGCCATCGCTTCAGGTGCCGGTGCAGCAGGCGTCAGCAAGTAATAATATTGCCCGCTCAAACAATTTCTATATATCTGACTATGCGAGGAAGCAGTCCCATGCATTGCCGAAAGGTGATGACATTGCTCCTCGCATTTTCATTTTTTTGTCTGTACATTGTTTGCCAGTTGACATATACAGCGAGTAATGATATATTGAATTTAGATATATCGAATATAGATATAAAGGAGAAGAAAATGGCGAGAGAACAGTTGAAGAACCTAACCGAGCCGATGTACTACATTTTGCTCGCTTTGATAAATGAAAATCACGGCTACGGCATCATGCAGATGGTGGATGAACTGACAGACGGCAGGGTCGAAGTCGGGGCGGGGACGCTCTACGCGCTGCTGGGCAGGTTCGAGAAAGAGGGCATCATCGTACAGACGGCGGAGGAGAACCGCCGCAAGATATACAAGCTGACTGACAAGGGGATGGAACTGGTGAAGGGGGAATTCATCAGGCTCAATCAGCTGGTATCCGATGGGCAGAAGTTCTTTGAATACGACGGTGACCGCAAAGAACCGCCTGAGGACGGCGACGGCGGCGAAAAAGAGACGGACAAGGTCCGCGTAAGAGTGCTGACAACGGCCTTCAGCGGGGGAGACACAAAAGCTGGTGAAGCTGAGCAGGAAGAAGAGGGAAGTAAAGGGAGATTGAATGGAGGCAGAGGGGGATTGAGTTATGGCGGGACTTATTGATTTTTACAGAAAGTATAAAGTCGAGATCTGGCGCTTCAGCATTTTCAGCTGCGGCGCATCGACGGCACATCTGAATGAAATGGCGGCGAAGGGACTGCGTCTGGTTTTGATCTGTCAGAACTGGCTGCGCATCGCCGTATATCGCCGTGAGGAGAAGCCGGTCGAGGCGCGCTTTGCGGTGGATGTATTCGAGGCTGTACCGGACGTGAACAAAGGTTATGACGCGGCCGCTGACGAGGAGCAAAACTACGAGCAGATGTACCGCGACGGCGGCTGGCTGCCGATCAAAGGTGCCAAAAGCGACGGTCTGCGGTTCTTCGTCAACGACGATCCGGCGGCGCCATTGCTGTATACGGATCGGGACTCGGAGATCGTGCACATGGTTGAGCACGCAGAGAACAATACTCTGATAATAAAGCGCATCGTTTGCGGTGCAATGCAGATGTTCATCGGCTGGTGCGGCATGGCAATGGAATGGATCGGCTTCGGCGTCTTTGGCGTGATCATTAATGCTGTAATGGGCATACTGCTGGCTCTTGGCGCTGTAAAAATCGCTGCGGCCATTGCCAATTCAATATATGTCGACCATCAGCAGAAGCGGATAGAAAATGGTCAGCCCGCCGGCAACGGTCGGATCCACGATAAGCTGGACGGTATCGCCGAAGCTTTGGTCGTGATGACGGCGCCGATCATTGTGGTCCTGTCCTGTATAGCCTTTGGTGTGGCTATTGTCTGGATGACATTTACCATAAATGCAGATGAAGCTGCCTATAGGCGTGTGATCCAGCTGATTTTCGGGCTGGCGCTGGCCGGCTGGGTGCCGCTGACCTGTGCGGTCTATCCAAAGGCCATGATCGAGGAGAGCAGCACCTACAATACAATGGTTTCAGGTGTGCAGCTGGCGATATTCGGGGGCTTGCTTTTGTTCAACTATTGGGATTAGGGGAGAGAACGTTATGAGGGGATTAATTGATTTTTATCGCAATTACAAGGTCGAGTTCTGGCGCTTCAGCATTTTCAACTGCGCGGCTGCCACGGACCATCTGAACAAAATGGCGGCAAAAGGGCTGCGTCTGATCATGGTACGTCAAGCGTGGCCACGCGTCGCTGTCTTCCGCCGCGAAACGGCGCCGGTATGCGGTACTTTCGCGGTTGACGTATTCGAAAGAACTGAGACCGACGAGGATGCAGAAAGGGACTACTGTCAGCTTTACCGTGACGGCGGCTGGCTGCCGATCAAAGGTGACAGAGCCGACGGTGTACGTTTTTTCTACAATGACAGTCCTTCGGCGCCTTTGCTGTTCACGGATCGGGAGTCAGAGGTCATCCACGTGGCAGAAGAATGTTCCACCAATTCTCAGATCCTAAAAAGGATCGGCTGCGGGTTTGCGGAAATGGTGATCGGCTGGTTTTTCGTCTTCCGCATAGAAGGCGATCTGATATTCATTTGGTTAAAAATGATTCATATCTTCATGATCATTTTGCTCATACATGGCGTCCTGAAAATGGCGGCAGCGATTGGCGGCTGCATCTATTATGAAATGCAGAGGAACTGCATCGAAAAAGGCAAGTCGCCGTGGAACGGCGGAATATTCCGCATGGTGGACTCTGCCGCGGAATGGCTGATAGTGATGACAATGCCGGTGCTGCTCAATGCGATTATATTTGCATTAGGAGTATGGTCACTTACACGTGCAGGAGGCATGTACGCAGAAAACAGTATCAAGGGGGTGCTTGAATTAGCGAACGGCCTGCTGATTGTGGTTGGCCTGCCGCTGCTTTATGCAAATTATCCAAGAGGCTGGGTGGAGAACAGTAATGTCTATCAGTGGCTATACGGCGTGCTGATAGGAGCAATCATGATCCTGCCTGATCTGATCCGCAACATTGATTAGTTATCAAAGTTAAAAATAGGAGTGAGCACTTCATCGTACTCACTCCTATTTTGTATGGCCTCCGGCCGACTTTCGGATTGCTTTTTTATGGCCTCCGGCCGACTTTCGGCGGAAGAATATCCCTTGGCGGGCGCTGAACATGTAAATCAACTTAATACTTAGGCGATATATGCGTTAAAGCGGGGTATATCTGACGCAGGTTATTTTTTGGCGGGTTGCCATGACATACTTTTATGTTTTCAGCAAAAATGGAAATTCTGTGTCGGTGAGGAAAATGGGTTTTGTGACCACTTCTGCAATTACATTGTAAAAAAACGCACAAAAAACTGAAATGCATCTTCTCCGGAAGAAGGCCACAGCTCCCTGGCGGTGTGCACGGCACCCTAAGGACTATTACTTGGACAGGCAGTGATGTGATCACCGCTTGGAGCAACCGTCAAAAAGATCTGGAATAAAAAAACAGTGTAAGATAGTGCAAAAAATGCTCTTAGAATTATGCCCCAGATAACTTTGTAAGTGACCGTTCAGAAAAAGTGCGTTTTTTGCTGCCGGATTGGCAAAAGTGGTCACTAATCGTAAATAAGCGATATATGTTTTCGGGTGCCGTCGGTGACAACGTGAACAAATCGCCAGGAGCAGGCAAGCGAGCGGGTTCGCGGCTATATATATCCCGCGCAAAAGATATATTTACAACCTGGATATGTTATGATAAAATATGTCATGTGCTAATAGCACACAATAGTCCCGGGGCATTAGCTCAGCTGGGAGAGCGTTTGGCTGGCAGCCAAAAGGTCAGGGGTTCGAGCCCCCTATGCTCCACCATAAAAATGCCACCCTCATTTATTGAGGGTGGTATTTTTATACTGAAACAACATAGGGGGCTCGAACCCGAAAGGGCATCGCCGTGAGAGAGCCAATCCAGCGGATTGGCGAATAGGCGATGGCCCGAGCCGACCGAATGGGGAGGCGAAGGGAGGTAGGCTTGCGAAGCAAGACTGCGAAGCCCCCTATGCTCCACCATATACGAAAAGCGACTCTGTAAATCAGAGTCGCTTTTCGTATGCTTACATTTATTCCTTTGTGTCGCTTGTCATCTCATCAAACAGGATATGCAAATAATCCTGACGCGAATTGAGAATACGATCAACATAGACATCAAAATCAGAGGTACGATAAAAGGTGAGGTAGTTTCCAGTTACGAGAAAGCGATAATCGCTTTCCAACGGAATAACTGAAGACAAGGGCGCGCCCATTTTTGCGAAATATGCCAACTGTTCGATGGCATTCATGATCTCATTAACAATATGCATGGCGGCAGATGGGTTTTGCAGCTCAATTTCAATGTAATCCCATATCTCATCCAAATCAATACGCGACTGCGTTGAGTAATGAATTCTATAATTCTTTTGATTTTGCACGGAAATGAGCCCTCATTTCATCTGAATCTAGCCAGCCTTCCTGTTCGCCGGATTTACGGCCTTTTGAAAGATCGTTCATAAGTCGGATTATTGCCTGTGTCTGTTCATACTCTTGCATGTCCACAATTGCATATTTCCCGCGTCCATTTTTTGTGAGAAAAACAGGAGCACCAACAGCTACGTCATGCAGGACTGCACTATAATTTCGCAGATCGGAGATAGGCTTAATGTTAGGCATTTCTATCAGCCCCTTTCTGCTAATAGTTTATTCCAATATGCTGTAAAATACAACATCAAATTTTACAGCACATCATTCGTGAAGCCTGCGCTCTCGTACAACTGCTTCGCGCTTTCCCTTTACCAGCCCGGCACCGTACATGCAAAGTGCACCTAACAAAAGGTTGACGACGCTGAATTTGCTAGCAGACCCCCAAGCATTTGCCGCTCCGATGAACAGATTAGCCAAACCCACGTAGAACAGCATGCGGTAAATGCTGGTAAGATGCGATACAACAGAATCCAAGTCGGAAAAAATTTTGAAATCCCCAAGTTCTGCCTTGCGCCGGAAATACATCCAGCGGACGACTCTGCCCACATACTCTGCACCGGATTCTTTCATCAGGTCCAGATATCCGTTTTCCTGATCGCGCATTTCCAGCCTGACTATGTACTCACCGCATTCGCAGCGTTGGAATTCGTATCGGCATAACCTGACTCCAGTAAGCGCCCACCCCTGAAACGCCATTTCGTTGAGCCAGTCTTCTTCTTTATCAAACTCCCATGCCCACCACCATTTATACATTACCTTACGTTCACTGAGCGCATACTCTGTACGTGTCGTCTGTGTCTGCATCATTTCATCGGTGCCGTTCTTTCCATTGATATCACTCATGCTCTTTTCCTCCCGGCAGTGTCTGCCTGCTGTCTGTTATGGCATTTGCTGAGTCTGCCGCGCTGCCATCAGTCCCCAAAATTTTGTCAGCGTTGTTCAGCAGTTCCCTGAGTCTGTCGACTTCCGCCATCAAAGCCATTCGTCCGGCGTATGTTATCTCGTACTCTTTTCTCCGGCTGTTTTCATCACCGGCAACGGCTTTTATCCAACCTTTGTCTGACAAAGTGCTCAGCGCGCCGTACAGTGTCCCCGCCGCCAGTTTAACTCTGCCCCCTGACATCCGCTCCGTCTGCTGCATTATGCCGTAGCCGTGCTGCCTGGTACAAAGCGACAAAAGTATGTAATAGACAGCTTCCGTCAGCGCATAACTTTCACTCATACAATCAACCCCCATCAACAAAGTATTCAATTTGCCGTTATAACGGCAACCGATATATCGTACATATAATATATCGCTCGCCGATATAATTGTCAAGCGATATTTAAAAAATTCACAAAAAAATTGCTAGAATCTTGCTGAGCCATGGAGACTTGGCTTATTCACCGCCTTTAGGGGTGGCTTTATTTTATTACTCATGTATAATGGAATAAGAATACTAATACCCAATGATCTTTATTCAGAGAAAGAGAAGAGGAGAATTCAATGAATAACAGAGTAAAGGGCAGCATATATCTGCTCATGGCCGCTGCCGTCTGGGGCTGCGGTCTTGTTGCGCAAAAATCTGGGGCATTCCACCTTGGCGCACTGGCTTTTACGTCGATACGCTGTTTCATAGGCGGCCTGTCGCTGCTGATTGTGATCAAAATCGTCAGCGCCAAAGCAAGGCGTAGAGAAGGCGCTGACTCCGCCCAAACTGCGGATCTCGCCGCCGCATCAGGAAGTCAAGAGGCAGCGAAAGAGCAGGCCAGCGGCCAAAATTTTGATGTCAGCGCAACGCGGGTAGGCGGAGTGGTCTGCGGGATTGCCCTTACCGCCGGCATCCTGCTGCAGCAGTACGGTATTGCGTACACCAGCGTCGGAAAAGGCGGCTTCATCACAGCACTGTACATCATCCTGGTGCCGCTGATGGGAATACTGCTGCATAAAAAAGTTACCGCCGCCAACATGATAGGCGCAGCCGCGGGAGTTGCCGGACTGTACCTTTTGACCATGACAGGCGGCATCGGCAACATCAACAAAGGTGACATCCTCATGCTTGTCGCTGCCTTCGTCTACACAGGCTACTTTCACATCGTTGACAAGTATGCGGCCACAGCGGACGTGATCAAAATGTCGTGCATCCAGTTCCTGACTGTGGGAGCGGTGTGCGCACTGCCGGCTTTGATGCTGGAGACAACGACGCTGCAGGAGGTGATCGCCTCTGCGGTACCTATACTCTACTCCGGCATGGGGTCATGCGCCCTAGGTCACACGCTGCAGATGGCCGGCCAAAAGTACGTTGAGCCGAACAAAGCTTCACTCCTCATGTCCATGGAGACGGTCTTCACACTGGCCGCAGGGTTCATTTTCTTCCACGAGGTGCTCAGCGGGCGGGAATATCTGGGGTGTCTGGTGATGTTTGCAGCCATCATGATCTCACAGTTTCAGAATTCCAAAGACGGCAGCCGCTGACTGCCATCATATCCTGAAATCACGCCGTGCTTATTGCAAGCACGGCTTTTGTTTGCCTATTATCATGAATATTTGGTTCTCTTATTGACTTTTGTTCATTAAGGGAATAGTATAGTGGTCGTAGGAAGAAATTACAGCGAAAGCGATAGATGAAAGGGGAAGTATTTATGAAGCGAGTGCCGGATCCGGAAATACGTAAAAGGCAGATACTTGAGAAGGCGATGGAGCTGTTCTACGAAAAGGGGTATGAAAATACATCGCTGGATGACATTGCAAGAGAGTTGAATGTCGTTAAAAGTCTCTGCTACAGATATTACGATTCCAAGCAGACGTTGTTTGCGGCGGTGCTCAGCGAATACACGCAGGAGTGCTGCAGCGAACTGATCAAAATCCTCAAAGACCGGCAGCGCGGGCTCGGCGACAGGCTGGAGGCTGTTTTGCGCATGCTGATAACGCCGGCGGAAGCGGGGCGCTATCACGACTTTTTCCACAAAGAAGGCAATGAGTCTATGCACGATCAGCTGGCGGTCAGGATGTGCCGTTTAATGATGCCGGATATGGTCGCCGAAGTGGACTATTTCCTCAGAAGCGGTGATGACGCAGCAGCCGGTGATCCAAAGACGCAGGCACTTGCCCATTTCCTGCTTTACGGAATGATAGGCGTCTGGCTGGAAAGCGGCGAAGATGCTGAGGGCGAAGTGCAGGAATTCCGCAAAACCGTTGACACTGCACTGTCCGCGGCAAGATGACGCTGTTTAGTAGATGACATATGAAATAATGTGCGGAGGCGCGGGGCGATACGCCGCCCCCGCTTTCAATGATAAAAGGGGATGCTGAATTTGGGAGAAGAAAAATATGATTTATTTACGCGAAAGGATTTGGAAAATCTGATATTTCCGCTGCTCATTGAGCAGTTTCTGCTGGTTTTGGTGGGAATCGTAGACACCTTTGTTGTGAGCTACGCGGGCGAGGCCGCCGTGTCAGGCGTGTCTCTGGTAAATTCCTTCAACACGGTTTTCATCTATATCTTCACGGCGGTTGCATCTGGCGGCGCTGTGGTGATCAGCCAGTACATCGGCAGCAAATCCGCAGACAAAGCCGGAGAGTCGGCCAGTCAGCTTTTGACCGTGTCGATCATCGGATCGGCTGCTGTCACTGTGCTGGTGCTGGTGTTCAGCAAACCGCTGCTGCTATTTTTGTTCGGCAAAGTCGACAGCGATGTAATGGATGCGTGCATGACGTATCTGATCATATCCGCCTGGTCGTATCCTGCGCTGGCTGTTTACGACGCCGGCGCCGCCCTGTACCGCAGTTTTGGCAAAACCAGCACTACGATGTACATTTCCGCTGCGGCCAACGTAATCAATATTGTAGGCGATTGCATTGGCGTTTTTGTGCTGAAAGCCGGCGTGGCCGGAGTTGCGTACCCGTCGCTCATCGCCCGCGTTTTCTCGGCGGTGGTTGTTACGGTCTGCTGCTTCAGTGCAAAAAATCCCGTCGTATATAAATGGAAGTGGATCAAAGAATGGAACGGCGACCTGCAGCACCGCATCTTCGGAATTGCTGTGCCAAACGGCATTGACAACGGCGTCCATCAGCTTGTCAAAGTCGCCTTGAGCAGCCTGGTGGCGCTTTTCGGCACTTATCAGATCGCTGCAAACGGCGTGGCGCAGAGCATTTGGTCGCTGGCGGCACTGATGGGCCTTGCTATGGGACCGGCCTTTACTACGGTCATCGGCCAGTGCATGGGTTCGGGCGACATTGGTGCGGCGCATTACTATTTTCATCGGCTGATGAAGGCTACTCTGCTGCTGTCGATCGCCTGGAATGTGCTGATCTTCGCACTGACGCCTTTGTTCCTGAAATTCTATGCGATCTCAGCTGCGACAAAGCATCTAGTTCTGCTGCTGGTCCTTGTCAACAACGCTTTCAATGCGGTCACATTCCCATACGCCGGACCGCTAGGCAACGGCCTTAGGGCCGCCGGCGATGTTCGTTATACGATGATCGTTTCCGTTGTGCTTACGGTTGGCGTTCGTCTGTTCCTTTCAATCGTCTTTGGACTTTGGCTGGGCATGGGCGTCATGGGAATTGCCTGGGGCATGGGCATAGACCTGACCATCCGCGGGCTGATTTTCATCAGACGGTACCGCTCTGGGAAGTGGGAGCATTTTAAGGTAATATAGAAAGCTATGGACGTTGGAGCATGGATTCTTGGATCATGGACTTCGGCTGCAGTTTCGGCCAGTGCACTTGGCTTCAGCCGCTGGCGTTGGCTGGGGACATTGCCGTTGGCCTTGAATCATAAGCCTCGGAATGGTTTATCAAGCTTGAGTCATCTGACGTTTCCCCTTGGCAGTGCAGCTTGTATAACTGTTCCGAGGCTAATTTCTTCGGCCTAAATAACCGTTTTGGACAAATCTCAAAAAAATCGCTCTTTTGTGTCAACTTATTCTGATTATGGCAGGATAAAAACATTGTTTCCGGGCTTGAACGAATCTGATGAGCTTTCAAATTGGTGCGGCTTGGTGAAACCGTGGCATTGCCTTGCTGGACAATAAGATTATAACTCTTAAATTCCCATATATTTACATTTATAGACGGCATTAGATACTTTAAGGTGTCATTGCCAAGGATATCATGGAAAAGTTGACTCAGAATCGAAAAATTAGTCACTTTTGTGCAAAACGGTTATTTCATGCAGAAGACTATCGCCAATCAAGCATGACATTTAAGGTTGAATATTAAACCTCGTTGTGCTAGAATATCTAAGTCAGTTGAATATGGGGCATTAGCTCAGCTGGGAGAGCGCCAGGTTCGCAATCTGGAGGTCAGGGGTTCGATCCCCCTATGCTCCACCAAATAAAAAAGAGACTCTGTACATCAGGGTCTCTTTTGCATCTATTGAAACAATATGGGTGATCGAACTGAAGCAGCGCCTTCCATCGATTTGCATCGTCTATTTACGATTGGTGACCACTTTCGTCTTTTTCGGCCAATAAAACGCACAAAAAAATTTTGTTCGCGCTGAAAGTTACCTGAAACCATATATTCCTATCTGTTTTAATGGAATTTTGCCTCATCAAAGTCACCGATCAAAGCTACCGCTCTCTGACATCAGTTCAGCTGGGCCGGCAGCACGATCGTCAGTACCATATTTAGTATCCGCAGCCAAGAACAATGGCTTTGCTGGCACATTATCAAAGCGATACGTCGATGTCCGCAGTAAAAAGTGCGTTTTTAATTTTTGATTCAGCAGAAGTGATCACAAAAGCCGTTTACGTCCAGAAGTGAAAATTTCCATTTTTGCTAAAATCGCTAAATCATATCACGTATGACCATCAAAAAATAACCAAAGCTCCTGCGCAGCAATAAAAGCACTATGTCTTTTGCAGAAATAAAAACAACCTATATGGTAACATCGCTCAGGGTGCAATTCCCGTCAGAGTAACCAAATAGGCCGCAGATGGTGAAACAACTAACGACATTTCAGAGGTCAAAATAGAATTGCCATTGTTATGTACCGATAGTTATTTCAATTTTGATTATACTGCTTCTTATGAATATAGCAAGCAATAATTGCCTTTTGCAGTTTAAATATTATCCCACCCTATGCAGATAATACTGATCAAAGCAATCAGGCTGGTCAGGTAAATTAGTCCAGAATCGTGGAGTAGAAATGCAAAGGGCAAATATATCAAAGCTATGATAAAAGTCCAGCCGTGAAGATCCATATCAAAAGGACGAAGGGCTATTCGGAAAAAAAACTTGCTGAATAAAGAAATTAAAAAAGCAATAGTATTGATAACGATAAGTACGGTTAATATCATGTCCATGACGAATCTCCTTTGAGCAAAGGAATTATTTAATATGATGATATTATACAGCGTTTTCATTGAAATTTCAATCAATGACATAGTAATAGGGCGCGAAATGCATTCAGTTATTTTAATTTACCCTGAGCCAGCGCGCAAACCTTGGATTTCTGATCCAGTAGATCTGTCAAAATTTTAGGTCAGGCACACCTTATGGCGGGCATAATTATTGGACACGCATGCCGTAAACTATGTATCAAAGAATGCCAGAAGTTTTGTTCTGAAATCATGCTACAGAGGAACGGGGTACTCATTCCAGGTACTGGCTTATAAGTCAACCGACAGCGGCAGGCGTTATGGCTGCAGGTCCGCATCGGTATATGTGAACGAACCTGCAGTTGCAGACTTTTCACTCGTGCTAACATCTGACAACGATATATCCAAAACCGGATATGTAGTTGTGAACAACTATTCCGGAAGCGAACTGCAGGGTTCAACAATGGTATCAATTTTTGCTGATGACAATTCGGACAGCAATATTGCATACAGCCTGATAGCAGACGGTTACATCAGTGATTGGTTTTCAGTTGGCACATACAGCAAGAAGACAAAGATATTTACAGACTATGACGCCGGTTATTTTCGACTTGCCAATGACACTCAAATTGCATATGAGGTAAAGTATGAAGGCCAACGCTATATAGTGGTGTCGTATGCAGATGGAACAGAAATGTTTTTCAGCACAGTTGACGATTAGACTTTTGCGAACAAATGCGATGCCGCCATCGCACATAATTCTTGTTAGAATAAAAAAACGAGGTCGCTGATATATCCAAATCGAAAGAATTCTCAAAGGGTATGTCTACCTCGTTTTTATCGTTATTATTGCTGACAGAAAGTCTCTATTTTACAACGTCGCCATACTCCGGATGCTCGCCAAACCATTTGACAGCATATGAGCAAGTGAGGATGGCTTTCTTGTTGTCATGGCGCAAGGTATCGGCCAGCTCTTTAGTGATTTTGCCTGCTAGGCCCTGTCCGCGGCCTGCCGGATCCACCACTGTGTGCTGAATGTCGACAACTCTGTCTTCAACTTCCGGGAAATTGATCCATGCAACTCTGCGTCCTTCGTCGTCCAAATAGTATACTATGTCTTTTTCAAATACTGTTTTCATATTATGCCCCTTTCACTGCAGACCATTCTGTCTGCAAACCCTATTTTGCGCGGCTGTAGCTCTCATTGATCAGCGGAAAAATCTCCTCGTCGGAAACGCTGCCGTCAAGGCAGACCGTGAACCAGTGACTTTTGTTCATGTGATAAGCCGGGAAATAATGCTGGCAGTCAATCAGTGCCGTCACATCCTCCGGCTGTCCCTTTAAGTCTAGGATCTCAACGTTGCCATGACGCTTCATGCCTAAACGGCTCCTGTCTGCCGACAAAATCACGGCAAACCATTTTCGGTTGTCTGAACGCCGTATCGCCGCTGACGCTTAGATCCTTGTCAGCCGCAACCGCTACCTGCATCATGAATTGTCTTTTCATGATTGGGATGGCTTTAATATACCCATTATTGGAAGCCTTGAATCCATATTTCTCTAGCTTCACAGGGCTTGGAGTCTTGTATTCAAAAATCGACTCGATTTCAAGTATATCCATATTCGATCTCTTCTGATATCGTAATTATACAGTTGCCCTGGTGCATTAGTCAAGATAAAATATCCAAACTTGGATATTTATTTTTATTATGCCAAAAACGGTTGACTAATGGATATATTTGTGCCATACTATGGCTACAGGGAAACAATGGAGGTAAGGATCATGAATATAGATGAAATGAGAAAACGAAGGAAAGAGCTGGGGCTAAGTTATCAGAAACTGGCGGAAATGTCAGGTGTTCCTCTTGGCACTGTGCAGAAGGTGTTTGGAGGAGTGACCGAGTCGCCAAGATACAGCACGATTTTGGCATTAGAAAACATACTGGCTGCTGAACCGGCAGAAGTCAGGGAAAGCACCGCACCTTACAGTGCGAAGAAGCAGGGTGAGTATACTGTAGAAGATTATCTGGCTTGGCCTGAGGATCAGAGAATAGAACTGATTGACGGCGTGATCTATGATATGGCAGCGCCAAATTACGTTCATCAGATAATTGCTGGCGAGATCTATTATCAGCTGAAGGATTATGTTAGACATAATGGAGGAAACTGCACTCCCTTCATATCTCCGGCTGATGTGCAGCTGGACAATGACGACAAGACAATGATCCAGCCGGATGTATTTATTATCTGTGACCGCGAGAAATTCGACAGGACTAGGGGCCATGGCGCTCCGGATTTTGTTGTGGAGATCCTATCCGAGTCCACGAGAAAGAAGGATATGCAGCTTAAGCTTTCCAAGTATGAGGCTGCAGGTGTCAGGGAATACTGGATAGTAGACCCAGACAGGCAAAAGATCATAGTATATAGTTTCGGAGACACCTACGACATTGAGGTATATGCATTTGATCAGCAGGTTCCAGTCGGCATTTATGATGGACAGTGCAAGATAGACCTAAGCTATATAATAGATCAGATAAAAGATCTTTCTAAGTGACAAAAAAGGCGCTGGTGTCAGCGCCTAGATATCCATATTTATTCAGTGAATCCTTTTTCGATTTTTACCATGGCCAGCCTGTAATGGTCATGCATACGCTCGCGGGTCAGGATGATGTCACCCTTGCCGTATGCTTTGGCAATCAGCTTGTGCTGGTTCAGGGCATTCACTCTGTCGGCGCGGTTCTTGCCGTCTGTAAAGCGGACGAGAATCTGCCGCAGTATGTTGTAGCGCTCGTAGAGTTTGATGAATGAATCGTTGCCAGAAAACTGAAAAAAGACGAAGTGGAACTCGTCATCATATTTGTAGAAATCATCTGTCTCAAGATTAGCTTCCTGCAGAGCAATCTTTTCGTTGAGCACAGCGGCAACTTCTTTGATGTCAGAGCGCGAGGAAGACAGGGAGACAGCATCATCGGCCAGCATGGAAATGATCTCGTTGATCTCAAGTGCGTATGACCTGTCGAAGGCAGTAGTCTTGGCACCGGTATTGTTGATTTCAGAAACAAAACCGTCAAGATACAGCTTGTTGATCGCATCGCGCACAGGCGTAGAGCTTACACCGTACTTCTGCTGGAGATCCCTGTTAGTCAGCTTCTGATTGAAACCGATGCGGTTGTTCAGGATGTCCTGCTTAATATCTTCATAAATCTGTTCAGAATATTTTTCCTTGTTGATTCCAGCCATCTAATTCTCCATTCCTATAGATATATAATATGGCAATAAATGAATATTTTCAACTATATTTCTATATTTCCAGATCGATGCCGCGCTTGAGTACTTTCTTGATGAACAAGAGAACAAGCACTCCCGCAGCAAGCCAAGCAAATCCGAAGAGTTTGGCGTTGGCATCTAAGCCGTACCAGACAAAGGCGATTATGATGAAACCAATGAGCGGACAGACAAGATGCCTGAACCAGTCACGTGATTTTTTGTGGTAAAGGAAGTAGTAGACGACAGTAAAGTTGATGACCAGGAAGCTGGTCAGCGCGCCAAAGTTCACAATGGAACTGAGGCCAGAGATGCCGTTTTGGAAGAAGAGGGTGATGGCCAGTGATAGCGCTGCAATGAAGATGATAGTCACATAAGGCGTCTGGAATTTTGGGTGGATCTTTGCCAGCGGTGAAGGCAGGAAGCCGTCACGCGACATGCTGAACAATATCCTTGAGATCGCAGTCTGTGCGACAAGGGAGTTGGCAACACCCCAAGCTAGCCCAGTTGCCAAGGCACAAACCCACATAACTGTTCTGCCTCCTGCGATGCCGGCAATGTCGTAAAACGCCGAATCGGGATCACTGAAGCCAGCAAAGCCCGGCCATATCAATGTTGCAAGGGATGTCTGCACGATGAACAAGGTACCTACGATCAGCACTGAGATAACACTAGCCTTGCCAACAGAGTTGGAGCCGCCACGGGTTTCCTCCGCCAAAGTGCTGATGCCATCAAAACCCATGAAGCTGAGTACGGCAATAGACACACCGCTCAAAAGCACGCCGAGAGGAACACTGCTGGCCAGCCCGGCGCTATGAAGGGTTACATTTACATCATTTGCTGTAATATAGCGAACTGCAGCACCAAGGAAAATCACAAATACTATTAGTTCCAGAAAGACCGCTATCTTATTGAACATGGCAGTTGCTTCGATCCCGATAATATTTATGAGGGAATTGAAGCATATAAAAAACACGATCCAAGCATAAACCGGTATCACTGGTATCAGCGTATGCAGGGCTGTGGCACTTACTATGTATAAAAGTGAAGGGATCAGCAGATAATCAAGCAGCATCGCCCAACCGGTAAGAAAACCTATTTCGCGGTTGATTCCTCTGGAAGTGTAGGCGTAGACTGATCCGGAAATTGGAAAGACCTCGGCTAGACGCCAGTAGCTGAAGGCGGTAAACAGTATGCCGATCATTCCGATAAGGTAGACTAGCGGAACGTTGCCTCCTGATTTCTCGGCGACGATGCCATAAATGCCAAAAGGGGCAATTGGAACCATGAAAACAAGTCCATAGAATATTAGGTCAGCCGTCGTTAGGGTGCGGCGAAGTTCCTGCTTGTAGCCAAAGTTCTCTAATGTTATTTTCCCAGGCTGACTCATATGATCAACTTCCTTTCATGATGTTGAGCAGCATCATCCGCGAGCGTGTCGCATGATGCATCACGATTTATATTTCACATCCTACCATCCAATATCTATCAAGTCAATATTAATGGGCGCATTCAATAAGCTAAAGCTCTTTTTTTTTCGGGTAAAAGAAGAGGGGATGCAAGCTTAATTGCGACACTAAGAAGGGTGAAGAATGATCTGAACGACTGAATTGAACGAGTTTCAGACATACGGGCAGATCAGGCAGTTGTTGTCGGCGGATGATAACAACATCTGGAATTATTTGTGAATGAATACAAGAAAGTGATAATAATATAATTGACAATGAATAATTACAATGGTACTATGTGCTTAGTTGATGCGTGATGCATCACGCATCATGTCTGCAATTTTTTCATTCATTGATTCATCACTTACGAAAGGAGAAGAGATGTTAGTAAAATCTGATAAAGTAGTCTATAAACTCGATGCTTCTGAGGTACCGGCTGTCGTGGTCGAGTCTGGAGCGGAGCTTGAAATCGAAACCCTTGACTGTTTCGATAATCAGCTTCTTGCAAAAGGAGCAACATTCGAATCGCTTGCTTGGGATCACACCAATCCTGCAACTGGTCCTGTGTATGTAAATGGGGCGGAACCTGGCGATACTCTTAAGGTGACGATCAAAAAAATCGATCTCCATGAATATGGTACTGTTGCATGTCTGGAGAATGAGGGCACGCTGGGACATCGAATCAAGGGAAGTCACTTCAAGAACGTGCCAGTCAAGGATGGCGTGGCATATTTTTCTGATGAACTTCAGATACCTGTAAAACCGATGATCGGAGTAATCGGGGTAGCGCCAGAAGGCAAGGGTGTCGGCTGCGGAACTCCAGGCCCTCATGGCGGAAACATGGACAACACTATGATCGGCGCTGGCTGCACAATGTACTTCCCGGTATTCGCCGAAGGTGCTTTGTTCGCACTTGGCGATATGCATGCCGTAATGGGTGACGGAGAAATTGGCGTAACAGGGCTGGAGATTCCGGGCAAAATCACTTTGACACTGGAAGTCATCAAAGGCAAAAGCTTCGCAAACCCAATGCTGGAGACAGAGGATGTGATTGCTGCCATCGTTTCTGACGAGAATCTTGAAGCAGCTGCATCTAAGGCAACGGAAATGATGCTTGATTTCATCACATCAAACACCGAAATGTCCGTTCCTGATGCGGTAATGCTAATGAGCCTGACGGGCAATGCAGAGATTTGCCAGATGGTGGATCCGCTGAGAACGGCAAGATTCGTGATGCCAAAGAAATACATTGGCGTCAAGAGCGTTTTTTAGGAGCGGTTTGGAAATTGCCCCCACACTTTGATCAAGGGTGGCGCGAGGCAAAACCGCAAAATGGTAGTTTCAACAAATTTGGAAGGAGCATTTTATGGCTGATAATAATGGAACTAATATGGGATATAAGCAAGAACTTAAGCGAGCTCTGACTACAAGCGATCTCATCATTTATGGCTTGATATTCATGGTGCCTATAGCGCCTTTCGGGATTTACGGCGTAGTAGCCGACATTTCTCAGGGCATGGTGCCGCTGGCTTACCTCATCGGAATGGTCGGCATGATATTCACGGCGTTCAGTTACTGGCGCATGGCGGAAGTATTTCCAATCGCTGGTTCGGTATACGCCTACACAGCAAGGGGAGTCGGCAAGAATATTGGATTCCTGTCAGGCTGGGCTATCCTGCTTGACTATATACTGGTGCCGGCGCTGCTCTACGTAGTAAGCGCTTCCGCACTGAAATCAATACTGCCGGACGTTCCAGCATACGCATGGATCATAGGATTCATCCTGATCAACACGGTAGTAAACATTCTGGGAATTGAATTCACGGCAAGATTCAACAAAATCATGCTGATATTCGAACTTATCGTATTTGCAATTTTCGTTATCGCATGCATTGTTGCCCTGTCACATGGAGTTGGAGATGGCGTGACTTTCAAGCCATTCTATAATCCAGAGAAGTTCAACCTCAGCATCGTAATGGGAGCAGTATCGATTGCGGTACTCAGCTTCCTCGGCTTTGACGGAATCAGTACGCTGGCAGAAGAAACAAAGGGCGGCACCGATTCAGTCGGCAAAGCATGCGTTGGATCACTTCTGATAGTTGGCGCACTGTTCATCACACAGACATACTTTGCAGGTTTGGTATTCCCTGACTACACACAGTTCAAAGACATTGACAACGCATTCTATGAGGTTGCCTTCGTAGCCGGCGGAAAAACAGTAATGTGGATCTGCGCGATCGCTACCGGAATTTCCTGGGGAATCGCAAACTCCCTGGCAGCACAGGCGGCTATTTCCAGGATACTGTACAGCATGTCCCGTGACGGATTCCTGCCAAAGCCATTGGCAAAGGTTCATCCTAAGTTTAAGACGCCTTATATATCAACTCTGTTTGTAGCAGCTGTTTCTCTGGTCATCACGCTGGCCTTCTCAAACAGCATTGCAGCGCTGAGTTCGATAGTAAACTTCGGAGCTCTCACAAGCTTCCTGGTTCTGAACTTCACGGTAATTTACTATTTCGTTTACAAGAAGAAATCCAAGGACTATTTCAAGCACATCGTGCTTCCGGCAATCGGATTCCTGGTAATCGGATATGTATGGATCAACCTTTCATCACAGGCTATGACTCTCGGCTGCATCTGGATGGCCCTTGGAGTTGTATATCTGCTGGTAATGAAATTCGTCCTGAAGAAAGACATTGAATTAGAAGTTTAGTTGCAATATATACTTTAATGGCGGCCTCTGGTGGGCCGCCGTTTTGTTAGCGGCTTATAGTGGCGCTAATCGGTTATCTAAAGGAAATAACAAAAAATGCTTATTAGTAATGAGTCTTAATATTGACAAAAGCATAGTGATGTACTATAATCAGTACACTAACACGTTGACAGAGCACCTGGATTTTATGCCTGACGATTCTGACGGCATAGAGAGGGCTTAGTTAATAGAGAAACATAGGAGGAGATTGAGATGAATGATTTTGAAAAGCTGACTAATGAAGTCGGCGCACCGGTTGCTGATAATGAAAACGCTATAACGGCTGGACCTAGAGGACCGGTGGTAATGCAGGATGTGTGGCTTATGGAAAAGATGGCACACTTCAACAGGGAGGTAATACCTGAAAGAAGAATGCACGCCAAGGGCTGGGGCGCATACGGAAAATTTACGGTAACTGGAGATATTTCTCAGTATACTAAGGCTAAAGTACTTCAGCCAGGAGCTGTTACTGATACATTCGTAAGATTCTCGACAGTTGCAGGAGAAAGAGGAGCAGCAGACTGCGAGAGAGACATCAGAGGCTTTGCATGCAAATTCTATACTGAAGATGGAAACTGGGATCTTGTTGGAAACAACACACCTACTTTCTTCATCAGAGATGTTCATAATTTCTCAGACCTGAACAGAGCGGTAAAGAGAGACCCGCGCACAGGAAGACGTTCAGCCCAGAACAACTGGGACTTTTGGACACTGCTTCCGGAATGCTTCCATCAGATAACCGTTGTTATGTCAGATAGAGGTATCCCGGCTTCGTTTAGGAACATGCATGTTTTCGGAGAGCATACTTTCAGCTTCTATAACGAGAAGAATGAGAGAGTATGGTGCAAGTTCCATCTGAAGACGCAGCAGGGCATCAAGAACCTGAGCAATGAAGAGGCTGCCAAAATCAATGGAATGGACAGAGAATATCATGGCAAAGACCTCTATGATGCAATTGAAAGAGGCGACTTCCCAAGGTGGACGATGTACGTGCAGATCATGACTGAGGAACAGGCAAAGAATCATTACGAAAATCCTTTCGATATTACCAAGATCTGGAGACATAAGGAATTCCCGCTGATCGAGGTTGGCGTACTTGAGCTCAACCGCAATCCGGAAAACTATTTTGCAGAAGTTGAACAGGCAGCATTCACACCGGCACACGTGGTTCCGGGCATTGGATTCTCGCCGGATAAGTTCCTTCAGGGCAGGCTGTTTGCGTATGGCGATGCACAGCGCTATCGCTTAGGAGTAAATCACAACCTGATTCCTGTAAACAGGGCAAAATGTGAAGTCAACGAATATCACAGAGACGGCGCTATGAGAGTAGACGGCAACTATGGCGGAGCTCCGGCATATACGCCAAACAGTTACGGCAGCTGGACTGCACAGCCAGAAGTGTCCGAACCGCCTCTTGACATCGAAGGCGCAATGTGGCGTTATGACCCTAAGGATGATCCTACAGACGACTGCTTCCGTGCAGGTGGAGATCTATGGCGCGTGCTTGCCGAAGATAAAAAAGAGATTTTGATTTCAAATACGGCTGGCGACATGGCACCGGTAACTGAGAATATCAAATACCGTCACGCTGTACACTGCTACCTGGCTGACAAGGAATACGGCGAAAGAATGACTAAAGCCCTCGGTTTGGACATGGCGAGAGTAATCGAACTATCTGCATTGGACAACGCAGGCCTGATCCGGGAGACAATGCCTAAATAGGAAAAGAGGGAACCTGATGGTTAAAAACAGAATGACACCGCAGCGTAAACTGATAATGGAATTAATGAATGAGAATTATTCGCATCCTACAGCAGACGAGGTGTACGCTGCTGCAAGGACCGAAGACAGCAAAATCAGCAGAGGGACTGTCTACAGGAACCTGAACTTCCTGGCGGACAGCGGAGACATTACAAGACTCCGCATTCCCATTGGACCTGATCACTACGACTTCAGGCAGCGAGATCATTATCACTTTTTCTGCAGAAAATGCCAGAAAGTTTTTGACACCAAACTGCCATACATGACTGAACTCAGCAAATTGGAAGACGGCCTGCCGGGGTTCGTGACAGAGCGGCACAGCCTGCTCCTCATAGGACTCTGCCCTGACTGTTCCGCAGACAACAAAACACAGTCTGACGGCGGCAACTAAACAGACCGCAAGGTCTGTGCAGACTCATCAAATAGAAAGCACCAAAACTCATATTATATTCATTAAACTGCCTGCGCGTGTACGCTCTATCTGCTGCACAGCGCAGGCAGTTTCGTTGCAAATTGCTTTACAACTGTGATATAATAAGGTACTAAAGGAAGACTTAGCATTACTATTATGGATTGAAAAGTCAGACCGTGGTTTGTTTATGGACTGAGGAGGCATGAAATGAAGAAGTTCATCAATGATCCTGCGAAGCTTACGGAGGAACTGCTTGAAGGATATGCGCTTGCTTATCCGGAAACTGTCAAGCTTGAAGGAAATCATATTATTGTGAGCCGTAATCTGGATAAAGCTGATAGAGTTACAATTGTAGCAATCGGCGGATCAGGACATGAACCGGCTATCAGCGGATATGTCGGTGATGGAATGATAGACGTTTCGGTAGTAGGCGATATTTTTACAGCGCCTGATGCAGAGGCAGCACTGAAAGGAATACAGATCGCTGACCGCGGCAAGGGAGTCTTGTTTATTGTTCTAAACCATTCTGGGGACATGATCACTGGAGAAAAGACGATGGCGGAGTGTGAAAGACTTGGCATTGACGTAAGGATGGTCGTAACACAGGACGATATTTCCAATTCACCGAGATCAAAGGCAGATGACAGGCGCGGGCTGGTAGGCTGTGTGCCGCTGTACAAGATCGCGGGGGCGGCTGCAGCTGAAGGCAAGAGCTTAGATGAGGTTGCAGCTATAGCGGGGCGTTTTGCCGATCAAATGGCAACGCTGGCAGTAGGCGTCCATGGCGCGACACACCCTGCAACGGGTACTTTGCTCGCGGAGTTTGGTGATGATGATATGGAGATCGGAATGGGGCAGCATGGGGAAGAAGGCGGCGGCAGGCAGAAGATGCGTTCTGCAGACGAAACCGCTGAAATAATGCTGTCGGCGCTTTTGCGTGACCTTAAGATGAAAAGCGGTGAAAAAATCATGCTCATCCTTGATGGTGCTGGTTCAACTACGCTGATGGAGCTTTTCATAGTATACAGAAAGTGCGCTGAGATCCTTAAAGAACGCGGCATCGAGATAGTTGCCGATATGGTCGGAGAACTGCTGACCGTACAGGAGACCGCAGGCTTTCAGATGTTTATCGCACGTATGGACGATGAACTGCTGGAACTATGGGACAGGACGTGCAACACGCCGTATTTCAAGAAAATCTGAATATGTTTAACGTGATGATACGCAAAAACCTGGTATTCTGTAGAGAATGCCAGGTTTCTTTTGATACATCATATTGGCCGCAGGTGTGGTTTTATTTCGCGGCTATGAACGCTGAAAGGGTGCGGAACAGTTCGTTGGGATCGATAGGTTTTATCAGGTGAGCGTTGATCCCGTTTGACAGTGATCTGCTGATGTCTTCCTCGAAGGCATCTGCACTCATGGCAATCAGCGGTATTGTTTTCGAGTCGCTGCGGTCCATTGCACGGATAGTCCGTGCTGCTTCGATTCCATCCATGACAGGCATGCGTATATCAAGCAGCACTGCTTCATATGTGCCTTCGTCGGATCCGGCAAACATATTGCAGGCAATGCGGCCGTTTTCTGCACAGTCTACGTTAAAGCCTCTGCTTTCCAGCAGGCTGCAGGCTATCTCCGTGTTCATTTTGTTGTCTTCTGCGATTAATACGTTTGCCCCGGAAAAATCAATATTGCTGTCTTCACAACTTGATCCTGTATATCCGCAGCTGTTTTTTGCAGCATCGACCGCAGCTGAGGAGCCTTCTTCGGCTGCAGCAAGCTGAAGTTCAATGACAAACTTAGTGCCGTGGTGATTCTTGGACTCGACACTGATAGTGCCTTTCATCATTGATACTATGCTTTTGCAGATGGCCAGACCGAGGCCCGTGCCCTGCTGAGAAAGGCCGCTGAGGTCTTCCTGGGTAAAGGCGTCAAATATATGTGGCAGGAACTCTTCAGAGATTCCTCTGCCATTGTCTTCTATAGTAAATCTCACGATGGAGTGATTATCATAATATGCGGTTTCCTCGATACGGATGGATACCTTGCCACCGTTAGGAGTGAACTTCACTGAATTGCCTAGCATGTTGATGAGGATCTGCTGCAGCTTTGGGAGATCTCCAACATATTCGGTGCGAACACTGCTGTCGAGAACAATCTGAAAATCCTGGCTGCGGGCGGCACATTGCGGCGCTATTATTGCTTGGATTTCATCCGTAAGCTCGGTGATCTTAAATGGCGCAGACGACAGTATCAGTTTTCCGCTTTCTATTCTCGACATATCGAGAACGTCGTTGACAAGAGTAAGCAGATATCTGGATGCTGAGTATGTTTTCTCTAGACGGTCTCTGACTGCCGGAGGCAGATCATTTCCTCCCAGCGATATTCCAGTGTACCCTATTATTGCATTGAGTGGTGTTCTGATATCGTGGCTCATGCGCGACAGGAAAACGCTTTTTGCTACGTTTGCCTGCTCAGCAGCACGAAGTGCTCCAAGCAGTTCGTTTTGCTGTGTCAGCTGCTGCATGCGCAGATCAGTGTAGTCACTCAGAACAAATGCCAGATTTCGGTGCGTTTCATCAAGCCAGCATACCCACATTCGCTTGTAATGCAGTTTATGGCCTGGAAGAGATGCAGTGACGTAGAGATCGACAGAACCTTTTGTCTTTAGGGTTTTGCAAATGCTGTCCAGGTCGAGACACAACCTGGTGTATTCACGCTCTTCAGGAATAATGAAACTGTCAATGATACTGCGTATCGCAGTATCATAATCGTCATTGTCATTTGGCAGGTAGTCTGCAAGTTTCTTGTCAACGCTCAATATCTTAAATGTACGTAATTCCACATCAACTGCACAGAGGATGTCGAACTGTCTTTCAACAAGTATATCAACGATGTTCTGAAACAGCTGCTTTGATTCCTGATCCTCTGAAGAGTCGGTAACGGTAACGTATACGCTGCGTCTGCCTTCATAGGAGGCAGCAGTACCTGTAGCAGAAACCCATTTATAGCGGCCGTTGCCCTGCAGAAGTCTTGCTGTGACCTTGAAAGGCGTGAGGTTGCGGATGGCTTCTTCCATAGCGCGTATTGATACTTCAATATCGTCTGGATGGATAAGTTCGGTATAATTGGTGGAAAAAGCGGTGACCTGCTCATTAGGTGATCTGCCAAGCAGGCGGCTCATACCGGGACTGATATACGCAGGGTATGCATCGCGGTTGTTTTTGGAATCAAAAACTATAATGCCGCCGGGTGCATTGTTCATGACACCCATTAGCTGTTCATAAGTATGTTCAAGTCTGAAATCGTATTCCTTTTGATTGTCGACGTCGATAATGACGAAGTAGAGAAGCACCGAAGCATCGTTTTCAACTATTGCATTCAATCGTATGTCTATCCATCCGAAACTGCCGTCGGAAAGACGTATTCTGATTGTATCGCTGAATTTGCCGCCGGTTACGCCGGCCCTGTACAGCATTAGAGAGAACCTCTCAACATCATCAGGATGGACTATTAGAGACGGGTCGTTTTCCATGGCATAAGCGATTTCATCGCCAGAAAATCCGCATTTGGAAAGAATTGCGTCATTAAGATATTCTGCGTGATATGATCCTTCTTGGTCAACGCGGAAAATACATGTACCAACTGGAAGATTATCCATTATCAACTTGTCAGCGACTTGAGCCATTAGGGACCTCCTGAAACTTAATAACTATCATTGAGCCAGGTCGGGTCCGAAGTTCTTGCATTATTATTGCCCCTGCCAGTGAAACAATATCATCTGAATACGTTCACATTGGGGCAACTGGCTCTTATACTTATATTATCGCACATTAATGGGCTTTTGCAACTGTAATAATTTTCCGTGTTCATGTAGATAAAAATACCATGACTTTTTTTAAAATTACAAAAAAGCAAAACTCCCGTCCGAAAACGGGAATTTTGCCTGCGATATTTAGTATTTAATTAAGAAAGAACGTTCAAAAGTCGTGCAACCTGCATCCTTTTGACACTCATAGTGTACTAAATAATTGTGAAGATTTCAAGTAGAAATCGCAAATAAATTGTGTACGAGCCCCTTTTTTTGTACATTAACTTGACAATAATACGAACGACGTTCAATTTCGTACATATCACGCAAAATGTTAAACTTACTGGTCTTGATTAGTCGGTGAACAGCGTAGTTGAAAGGTATCTGTCTCCTGAATCTGGCAGCAGGGCCACGATTGTCTTGCCCTTGTTCTCTGGGCGCTTTGCCAATTCTGCTGCCGCCCATACGGCTGCGCCTGAGGAGATGCCGACGAGGATGCCTTCTGTGCGGCCAATCGCTTTGCCGGCTGCAAATGCATCGTCGTTTTCTACGGCGATAACTTCATCATAAACCTTTGTGTTCAGCACTTCAGGCAAAAAACCTGCTCCAATGCCCTGGATCTTGTGAGGACCGGCTGTACCCTTGGACAGGACTGGAGAGCTTGCTGGCTCGACAGCCACGATTTTGATGGAGGGGTTCTTGGACTTGAGATATTCGCCAACGCCTGTCAGCGTGCCGCCTGTGCCGACACCTGCAACGAAGATGTCAATCTTGCCGTCTGTGTCTGCCCAGATTTCCGGACCGGTAGTCTTTCTGTGGGCTTCCGGATTGGCCGGGTTCACGAACTGGCCGGCAACGAAGGAGTCTGGGATCGTCTTTGACAGTTCCTCAGCCTTGGCGATTGCGCCGGTCATGCCCTTGGAACCTTCTGAAAGCACCAGTTCTGCGCCATAGGCCTTCATCAGCGTGCGGCGTTCTTCTGACATGGTTTCAGGCATAACGATTATGATCCTGTAGCCTCTTGCAGCGGCGATAGATGCCAGGCCGATGCCGGTATTGCCGCTTGTTGGTTCGATTATAACTGAGCCTTCCTTCAAGATGCCTTTTCTCTCGGCATCATCTATCATTTCCTTGGCGATCCTGTCCTTGACTGATCCTGCCGGATTCAGATACTCAAGCTTTGCAAGGACGGTAGCCTTAAGATCGTGTTCTTTTTCGTAGTTTGACAGCTCCAAAAGTGGTGTGTTTCCAACCAGCTGGTCTATCGATGTATAAATTTTACTCATTTTTTTCATCTCCTGTTTTCTTAATGTTTCTTGCCGCTTTCACGGCAAAACTATTCTTCTTGATAGTATTATATATCATTTATCTAATTGCTTCAAATCCCTGTTCAAGGTCAGCAATAATATCGTCTATGTGCTCTGTGCCGATCGACAGTCTTACAGTCGTCGGCTTGATGCCAACTGCCAGCAGTTCTTCTGGCGAGAGCTGTGAGTGTGTCGTTGAACCCGGGTGGATGACCAGGGACTTCAGGTCGGCAACGTTGGCCAGCAGTGAGAACAGATGCAGTGACTCAGAGAACTTGCGCGCGTCGGATTCGGTGCCTTTGATCTCGATCGTGAAAATTGAACCGCCGCCGTTTGGATAATATCTGTCGTAAAGTTCTTTCTCTTTGCCGGTTGCCAGCGAAGGGTGGTTGACTTTAGCAACCTGCGGGTGCTTGGACAGATAGTCGACGACTTTCAGAGCGTTTTCAACGTGTCTCTCTACTCGCAGCGACAAAGTTTCCAGCCCCTGGATCAAAAGGAAGGCGTTGAATGGCGACAGACAGGCGCCGGTATCTCTTAGGACTGTGGTCCTGATCTTCATGATGTAAGCAAGGTTTCCGCAGGCTTCCGTGAAGACGATACCGTGGTATGAGGGATTTGGCTTGGAAAGTCCAGGGAACTTATCGCTTGCTGCCCAGTCAAACTTGCCTCCGTCAACTATGACTCCACCCATTACGCTTCCGTGGCCGCCTATGAATTTTGTTGCCGAGTGTACGACTACGTCGGCTCCATGCTCAAGCGGCCTGAAGAGGAATGGCGTTGCAAAGGTGTTGTCGACGATCACCGGAATGCCGTTCTTATGCGCGATTGCGGATACGGCTTCCAGATCAATAATGTCACAGTTAGGATTGCCGAGGGACTCGAGATAGAGCAGCTTGGTGTTTGGCCTGATGGCTTTTGCAAAGTTTTCCGGATTGCTTCCGTCAACAAAGGTCGTTTCAATGCCGCTGTCTTTCAAAGTGTTTTCAAAGAGGTTGTATGTTCCTCCGTAAACAGTGCCTGATGAGACGATGTGATCGCCGGCTCTGGCGATGTTCTGTACTGCGTAGGTAATGGCCGCTGCACCAGAGGCCGTTGCAAGTCCGGCAACTCCGCCTTCAAGGGCCGCTATCCTTTTTTCGAATACGTCTGAGGTCGGGTTCATCAGTCTTGTATAGATGTTTCCGCCTTCCGTAAGTCCGAATCTTCCTGCCGCTGTGGCGGAGTCTTTGAATACGTATGAAGTGGTAGCGTAGATAGGAACCGCTCTTGCGTCAGTTGCCGGATCAGGATCCTCCTGGCCAACGTGTAACTGCAGTGTCTCAAACTTATAATTGTCTTTTGTGCTCATGTGCAACACTTCCTTTCTTGTCTCTATATGAGTTGTCAATAACTTACTTAATTCACGGTGCTGGAATTGATTGTCAGGACGCAATGCCTGTTGGCTGTGGGCTGACTTAAGTTTAATTCCGAATTCCCTACTGGAATAATAGGATTATATATCTTAAATCATACTATGTCAATAGGAAAATAAAAAAATTTTGTTGTTTCCAACAAAATTTTCAAAATCATATGTTCGGCATCGCGGTCGCGGTTGCGGGCAGCATGCGGCTGCGCTGTTTGCTTTGATCGTCAGATGACGTAGTTGTCAGCCGGGTTGTCTGACAAAACCAGATCTTCCAGGGTCACGCCATTGAGGTAGTCGCTGATCGACTTGTAGAGGCCTTCCCAAAGTGGGAGAGTCTTGCATTCTGCGGCTCTTGGACATGTGTTTTTCGCAGTGTCGAGGCAGGCTACGGGAGCGATGCCGCCTTCCGTCGCTGTCAAAATAGAGGCAGCGGTGTATTCTGAAGGAGCCTTGGTCAGCTTGTAGCCGCCGCCCTTGCCGCGGGCGCCTTCCAGCAGACCAGACTTGTTGAGCAGTGAAATAATGCTTTCCAGATATTTTTCGGAAATATCCTGCCTGGCGGCAATGTCTTTCAGCGGGATGTACGAACCTGTATTGTTTTCCGCAAGGTCGATCATAACGCGCATTGCGTATCGGCCTTTGGTTGAGATTTTCATCATAGTAATTACCTCCTGATGAGAGTGCTTCTTAATTATCGCCTATATCGCTCTAGAACCCGGCGCACTAGGCGGTGGATATCTAACTTCTATTATACTACCGGAAAAATAGGAATTCAATAGCTGCCGCTGCCATTGCCTGTCTTGCGAACTGGTCCTCGCGCCGACAGCTGTATGTTCGGCACTCTGGATGTTTGGGACAGCTGTGTGTTCGTCACTCGTGATGTTTAGGCACCGGCAGCACTGAAAGCCTTATTACGCATCGTTAAATTACGATTAGTGATCACTTTAGCGTTTTCAGCCTAAAAAAACGCACTAATTTATTTTGACAGCGCAGAAAGTTACCTGAAACCATATGAATCTTAATATTATTAATGATTTTTCGACTATTATTGATACTGACTCAAGCAAACATCTTCGTACATTTCTTTCATATACCTGGCAGTGCCAATATAAGTCCGTTAAATAATACTTGCATCAATGATCTGCTGTGCCGCCAGCCCATCATCATGACATTATGTCGACGACTCAAGAAAAAAGTGCGCATAGAACCTTTGATTTTGCGAAAGTGATCACAAAACCCAATTACGAGCAAAGATGATTTTTTCCATTTTTGTGAAAATCACGAAATCATAACCCAGATGCCCCTTCAAAAATAACCGAACTCCGTTTCAGCAATCAAAATGGCTTGCAGGCACTTATGCTGCTGACACTTGCTGGATGCTTTGCACCTGGACGGCAGCTATCAGTGAAACGGAGCCGTTATAGTTGACCTTTTTGTTCACCATTGGTATAATTGAAGCCAGATGTCCCCCGCCTCAGCGAAATAGGCGGCGGGTTCCATGCCCGGGTTCCAGTGGGGGGTGACAATCCCCCCCTGAAACCCGGCCGAGCTGAAGCTCCTGGCTTCAGTTGCAGGCCTTCGCTGCGCCTGCAATGAGCGAGCTCACTGCGAGCTACGCTCGGCCTTAAATTGAAGCCAGATGTCCCCCGCCTCAGCGAAATAGGCGACGGACCATATTAGGAGGAATTATGACTGAAAACATTGGGATATTGGAAACAGCTAAGAAAACATATCAGCTGATGGCAGCGGATGAGACGCTGGGTAATCAGGCTGAACATGTTAAAAACCTTATAGATAAACTGGAAAACGACGACATGACCGTGGCTATAATCGGCCAGTTCAAGCGCGGCAAGAGCACACTGGCAAATGCAATACTGGGAGACGAGATATTGCCGGTAGGCATCGTGCCCGTAACGTCAGCGGTGACAAAGATAAAATATGGCAAACGGTCCGCCGAAGTGCACTATAACAACGGCGTCATCGAAGCCGTTGGTTTTGATCGGCTGAGCGAGTTCATCAGCGAGCAGGAGAACGAAGACAACCGGCTCGGCGTGAGAGAAGTAGTTTTGCGCACGCCGTCAAAATTTCTGAAGAACGGCCTAACCTTTGTTGATACGCCGGGAGTCGGATCATTCCACACCTCAAATACGGAAGTCGCTTACCATTATATGAAGGAAAGTGACGCGGTCATCTTCCTGCTGTCGGTTGACAGCCCGATCAACCAGATCGAGATAGACTTCCTTCACGGAACCAGAGAGTTTGCCGCAAAGTTCTACTTCGCAGTGAACAAAGTCGACACGGTCAGCAAGAAGGATCTGAACCTATACATGGACTATTGCAACAAACTTTTATGCAGGATGATGGAGACAGAGTCAGTGACAATGTTTGCGGTCAGCGCGGAGACTGGTGAAGGAGTAGAAGAACTCAGCGATGCCGTACTGCGTGACTGCAAGAAAAACAGCAAGCAGATCCTGGAAACTTCGACACAGAAAAAGCTGAAGGATGCAATTACATCGAGTCTGGCGCAGCTGGACTTTTACTGGAAGGCCATGAACCTGTCCTTCACGGATCTGGATAAGAGATTCGAAACGCTGACGGAGAAACTCAACGAAATCAGGCAGGAAGCAGATGTTTATGAAGGACAATATGAAGTTAAACTCAATGAGATAAAAATGAAACTTTCACAGCTTGTCATGGAGCAGTTCGGCATGGAATACGGATATGATATAGAGGATCTGTCGACGGACTATCTGAAGATGGGCAGAGAAGATTTCCGCAAACAGGTGAACGCACTATGTGACAACCTGAGAAGCAGCCTGGACAAGGTGCTTTTATACAGGGAAGAGAATGCATACACGGTATGCCACAGAATCAATGCAATCAACAGACTGTCGAGGCAGTTGAGAAAGATCAGGAAGGAACTGGATTGATTCCATCTACAGGAGGAAAAAATGTCACTTTTAACAGAAAAGGCACTTGCGGCTTCGCTTAAGAAGCTGCTTGAAAAAAAGACGCTGGATAAAATTACAGTAAAGGATATTACGGACGACTGCGGTGTCAACAGGCAGACGTTCTACTACCATTTCCACGATGTTTATGATCTGGTTGAGTGGATATTCAACGATGAAGCGAAGAAATTCATGGCCGACTGGGTCGATGACCGAAGCTGGAAAGAGAGCGTCACTGCTTTGATGAGCAGGTTGTTGGAGGAAAAAGCCTTCATTATGAATACTTTTTTCTCAATAAATAGAAGGCAGCTTGAAAAATATATGCAGGGACTGGCAAGACCTGCGCTTCTCGACATTGCTCAGGATTACGCCAAGGGCAAGAATATAGCAGATGAAGATCTGGAATTTGTGGCATCGGTGTTTACATTTGCTTTGGTTGGAATAATGACTGAGTGGGTTGCCGACGGCATGAGTCAGGAATATCAGGATAAACTTGATAAATTCTTCCTGATAATCGACGGAACCATGGAGGCTACACTTGCGAAATTTATACAATAAGCTGGATTTGTAACAAAATATTGCAGGCGCTTTCCTTTGTCTATTGTAGATACTTGTCTTTCAATATATGATAACAAGTGTATGACGGGAAATAATCATTAGAGGAGTTTACATATATGAGTGTTGGAGATGAATTAAAGAAGCTAGGGCTGAAGAAAGCCTACTATTATCTTGACAAGGATCCGGATGCTAATCTGCCAAAGCTGATGGAATGGCTGGATCATTTTGTTGGAGACAACAAGGTTATGGTAGAACAGAGGATGGCTTTCAAAAGGGTCATTCAGGAGAAGGACAGCAACTGGTATAAGCTGATAGAGAGTGTTTGGACTGATATTGATGACGATGTCAGAAAAACACTGTTTGAAAATATGGTTATTAACGGCAATGCTATTGCAGGGCCAAAAGCAAAGAGAAATATGGCGGAATACGGCTGCTACATTCCGTGGGCGATAATCTTTCAGATGTCAGAAAATCCCGATGAAAATCTGAGTTTTGACGAAATGGATTCTCTGATAGAGCAGGCAAAAGAGCTGGGTACGTTTATTTACGTGTTCAGCGGCGGCGACCCTCTTTACGACTCAGACGAACTTATTGCAATCTGCAACAAGCATTCTGACTGCGAATTCATGGTTTTCACCAGCGGACTTGGCATCGACGACGAGCTTGCAGTACAGATGAAGAGGGTGAGAAATATCGTCCCTGCAATCGGGATCACGGGCAGCGCTCGCGACAAAGCTGCCGAAGAGCCGATGCGCATCCTAAAAGCAAACAAACTGCCTTTTGGCAATTTTATCAATTACGACGTCAATACAGTCGACAACTTCAGGCATGAGAGTTTCTTCGATGACATGATAGAATCCGGATCGAAGTTCTGCTGGTTCTTCACACCGCTGACCGGCGATGCGGACACTCTCTACCCGATGATAGTTGACTATCGTCAATCAAAACCGCTGCTGACGATCAGCTACTGCCGCGACACAGGCATAATGGGAGGCTGCACAGCAGGCGGTAAGCGTTTCTGCGTGATCGACGCCAACGGCGATGTCGAGCCGTGCACATTCATGCACGTTTCCGACACCAACGTCAAAGATGGCAAAAACACGCTTTTGGATGCATACCGATCACCGCTTTTCATGACATACTACCGCGGTGAGGCAGAATGCAGCAGAATGTGCAAGAACAAATAAGAAAAAGAAGGACCTTGCTCCCGCGGCCGATTCGTCGCAGACGCAAGGTCCTTTTGATTGTATTACCACTTGTGCAGGCTGGCAGGCTCCTGTGAACTCGCCGCGCAGGCTCCTGTTTGGATGATGGTGGGGCCTATTCCGCTTTTATACCCAGCAGCATGTCGTCAAGAATCTCGATGGCGTCAGTGATGCAGTCGTCACAAGGCCGCAGGACGACACCTGTTTCCAGGCCGCGCAGTTCACTGCAGGTGCAGGATTTATTCTTGTCTTTGAAGCGCTTCTTGGCATCAGTTATCAGGTTGTAGGTCTGATGTTTGGTCTGCGGGTCGTCCAGGTTGCCGTCGGAGTTCATCATGCCGATGACCATTGCCATTCCGGACACCGCACCGCATATATCAAAATCGCCCATGCCGCCGCCAAATGCTTCTGAAAGTTTAAACACCGTCACAGGATCAAATCCATAAACGTTGCAATATGAGCACGCAACACATTGCGCGCAGTTGAAATTGCTGTGGTGCAGCTGAAGTGCCAATTCTTTTCTGTCCATTATCTATACCTCTGTTTCTTATTGAAATCCAATTAATTCATAACTTTACAATAGGTAGATTGTACTACAAAGCAGTTCACTAATCAAGGTGCACTTTATCCGGATAAAGTAATTGTCAAGCAAAACACGCTTTTAGCGGCGCTTTGCATGAACTATGGTAAGACATTTTCCTGCAAACAATGCAGAATATGGCAACTTGCAGGAAACAACCCTTGATGGTTTTCCTGCAAACTATGCAGGAAGTGGCAACTTGCAGGAAACAACCCTCGATGATTTTCCTGCAAACAATACCGGAAAGTGCACTTTGCAGGAATCATGGCCAGACATTTTCCTGCAAACGATGCAAGAAATGGCACTTTGCAGGAATTATGGGCAGATGATTTTCTTCCAAATCACGCTGGAAGTGGCAACTTGCAGGAAACAGCCCTTGAAGATTTTCCTGCAAACCATATCTGAAGCGGCACTTTGCAGGAACTATTGCCAGACATTTTCCTGCAAACGATGCAAGAAATGGCACTTTGCAGGAAATTAACTCATCCCCCAAAGCGGAATATGACAACGACTAATATTCATCTTACAGTTTTAGTGCAAAAGGGGAATTTTGCCGAATTCAGTATTGGGGATTGTACTACAAACCAGTTGAGAAAACAAGAAGGACAAGGTATAATAGGCATAACGGCATCACTCACTGCGCGAGTGATGCTGGACTTCAGCTCTGAATAATGAATGCTGCAGTCCGCGGGCGTACCGCCCGCCGTCATGCATTTGCAAGCCATCGCAAACTATTGCAAGCGATCGCTTCGCAGCTATACAGGAGATAATTATGGAATATAAAGTGTATAAAGAAGAGGATTATAATATATCCAACTGGGCGGGAGGCAAGACCCGCCAGCTGGCGATTTTTCCTGCCAGCGGCAATTACCTGGAGAGAAGATTCGTTTGGCGACTGAGTTCGGCGACCTGCGAACTGGAGGAGTCGGACTTCTCCAAACTGCCTGATTTCGACAGAGTGCTCATCGTGCTGAAGGGCAAGGTGGTTCTGGCACATCAGGACGTAAGAGTTGCAAGGCTTGACGAACTGGAGCAGGACAGATTCGACGGAGCGTGGAAGACCAAGAGCTTCGGGCAGATCACCGACTACAACCTGATGACCGCAAAGGGAAACCAGGGATTTCTGGATGTTTTGACCTTGACCGACCAAAGCGTTACGCCTGATACGGAAGACTATCCAAACTACGAGCTGCGTACGCAGGCCTTCTATTTGCGAGAAGGGTTTGCAACGGTTACAATCAACGGCGAGACCATAATGATGAAGCCGGAAGAACAGTTGGTCATCAATTACAAGAAAGATGAAACGGTGAAGGTGTCTGTTATGGGAGATGGCCACCTGATCAGGGCGCAGGTCTTTTATAATTACCATTCAGAGGAGACTGAGGCAACCGAAATTCCAAAGGAAAGAGCTTCTTTTGACGATTTCCTGACCTGCGAATATCTGGCAAACAGCAGATTCCACTGGTCCAATCTGTTCTTCAAGAAACAGAAATACGAGTGGATTGATGAAGAACTGCAGATGGGCATTGATAAAATTGAAAAATTCTATCTGCCAACTGTCCTATATCTGGTGTGGCTATGTATTTTCGTGGTTTGGGGCGCGCACAGACTGCAGGGCGCGGAGTGGGTCTTTGTTATAATTGCCATCACTTTGGTATATATGCTGCTGTTGTCGCCTTTGATGTATATGGCTGTCGTGCCGAAACCTGTGCGGCCGCACATTAAGAATATTATGACTCTGACACCGTACGAACAAAGAGTGCGTCAGGCGCAGCTTGATTCCAACGAGCGGCTTGACCACATCCTGAAGAAGTATAAATTCACCGCCACGGACACCTATGATGAAAATGGCAACCGGACGGACGTAATATATAAAGACAAGAAAAACAAGTGATTATGGGGAGGAAAGCAAAATGGGTGTATTAACTAATTTAGAGCCAAAAGAGGTATTTGAGTTCTTCGAGGAGATATGTGCGATACCTCATGGTTCGCGTGATACAAAGAGGATCAGCGATTATCTGGTGGCATTTGCCAAGGAAAGAAGTCTGGAACACTATCAGGATGAGCTTAACAATGTAGTGATAATTAAAGAAGCAACTAAAGGTTATGAGAAATCGGAGCCGATAATCCTGCAGGGCCACATGGATATGGTCTGTGAGAAGACTCCGGAATCAACGATCGACTTTACTAAAGATGGTCTGACTTTGGCGATAGATGGTGACTGGCTGCACGCAGTGGGAACAACCCTTGGCGGAGACGACGGCATTGCCGTTGCCATGGCTCTTGCGGCACTGGACTCAGATACACTGGAGCATCCAAGGCTTGAGGCTGTGTTCACCGTTGACGAAGAGCTGGGAATGGAAGGAGCCGAAGGCCTGGACGTATCCATGCTTAATGGCGAAAAGTTCCTCAATATGGATTCGGAGGAAGAAGGCATATTCACTGTCAGCTGCGCAGGCGGCGTGACAGCTGACAGTTTTGTTCCTGTAAAGAGAGAGCAGGCAGAGGGCAGAATGCTGCACATCACCATCGGCGGTCTTCAGGGCGGACACTCAGGGGCAGAGATCGACAAAGAGAGAGGCAGCGCCAACGTTTTGATCGGACGCGCGCTTTACTACATCGACAAAGTTGCCGATGTCCGTCTGGTCAGCTGTGCCGGCGGTTCTAAAGATAACGCGATCACAAAAATGGCGGACGCCGAGATACTGGTATCGGAAGCTGACGTTGAAAACGTAAAGGAAGCAGTCGCTGAACTTGATCACGAGCTGAAGCACGAGTACGTGATTTCAGACACTGGCGTTTATGCCAAGTGCGAGGACATGGGTCATACGACGGGCAACGCCCTAGACATTGAGAGCAGTGAGAGAGCCATTTCATTCATGATGTGCGCACCGCACGGCATCCTCAACATGAGCGTCGACATCAAAGGACTGGTAGAGACGAGCCTGAACCTGGGCGTTTTGAAGCTGACGGAGAGCGAGCTGCGTGCAACATTTGCCATTCGAAGCGCTGTTCAGTCGAGGCAGGATTACCTGGCGGACAAGGTTGTTGCACTGACGGAAAGTCTGGGCGGAACGGTGCAGTTCTCTGGGGCTTATCCGGGCTGGGAATACAGACAGGATTCCCCGTTCAGGGATACATGCGTTGCTGTTTTCAAGAAGCTTTACGGTAAAGAGCCTGATATTGAGGCAATACACGCGGGACTTGAGTGTGGACTGTTCTCAGGCAAAATGAACGGCAAGATCGACGCGGTCTCCATCGGACCTGACATGACCGGTGTTCACACAAGCGACGAGAGGCTGAGCATTCCGTCCGTTAAGAGGACATGGGAGTTTGTCTGCGAAGTTCTGAAGAAAAGCAAATAATTTATGAGCGTATTAACTGTAGAAAACGTATCCCACGGTTTTGGCGGCCGCCAGATCCTGGAGGACGCGTCATTCCGACTGAACAAAGGTGAACATGTGGGACTTGTCGGGGCCAACGGTGAGGGCAAGACCACGTTCCTTAACATAATTACCGGCAATCTCATGCCGGATGCCGGCACAGTCAGCTGGTGCAATCACATAACCACAGGCTACCTGGACCAGCGGACGACGCTGACGAAGGGGACCAGCATAATGGACGCCCTGCGCGGAGCTTTTGCTCACTATTATGAGCTGGAAGCCGAAATGCTGGCGGACTACGACAAAATGGCCGAAGCAGACGAAGCCGAGCTGGAAACTTTGATGGCCGATGCTGCTGACATTCAGGACATCCTGGAGCACAGCGGCTTCTATACTATCGACGCGCGGATCCAGGAGTTTGCCAACGGCCTCGGTCTAGGCGACATCGGTCTTGAGAAAAGCGTTGACGAGCTTTCCGGCGGTCAGCGTTCCAAGGTCCTTCTGACAAAACTCCTGCTGGAGAATCCTATGATCCTGATCCTCGACGAGCCGACCAACTATCTCGACGAGAACCACATCGTCTGGCTGACACGCTTCCTGCAGAATTACGAGAATGCCTTCATCCTGGTGTCCCACGACGTGCCGTTCCTCAACGACGTCGCCAACGTGATCTATCATGTGGAGGATGCGGTGCTGACCCGGTATGCGGGAAATTACGACGATTTCCTGCACATGTACGACATCAAAAAAACTCAGCTTGAGCAGGCTTTCAAGAAGCAGCAGAAGGAGATCGCGGACCTTGAGGACTTCATCGCCCGCAACAAAGCGCGCATTGCCACGTCTAACATGGCGAAGTCGCGCCAGAAAAAGCTGGACAAAATGGAGAAGATCGAGCTTACAAAGGAAAAACCTCGCCCTGAGTTTCGATTTGACTACTCCCGCGCCCCTGGCAAGTATGTCATCGAGGCCAAAAATCTGGTCCTCGGCTACGACGAGGCGCTTACCCGTCCGCTGACTTTTCACGTTGAGCGCGGCAAGAAGATCGCCATCAAAGGTGTCAACGGCCTTGGCAAGTCGACTCTGCTGAAGACTATGCTGGGCATCATCCCAGCCTTCGACGGCGACGTCAAAATGGACTATTACGCTGAACCTGCCTACTTCGAGCAGGAAGATTACGGCAGCGACAAAACCGCCCTGCAGGATTTCTGGGACGAGTTTCCTTCGCTGAATAACGGCGAGGTGCGCCGCGCCCTGGCAAAATGTGGTCTGACCACCGAGCACATAGAGAGCCAGGTCCGCGTTCTATCCGGCGGCGAAAACGCCAAGTTCCGCCTCTGCAAGCTGATGCAGCGGCCGATGAACCTGCTTGTCCTCGACGAGCCGACCAACCACCTGGACCCTGAGGCCAAGGATGTCCTCCGCGAAGCCATCAAAGACTTCAAAGGCACGGTCATCCTGGTCAGCCACGAACCTGAATTCTACGCCGGCGTTGTGACCGACGTGTGGAATGTGGAAGAATGGACGACCAAAGTGGTGTAGTTCTGCGGGCCGAGAGGCTCATTAGTCCTCGAGATCGGTGGCTTCATACGAATCAAGAAAGGCGTTTTGAATGTCTGGCAAACGTGGGCCATGAACACGTGCCAGACATTTAGCAAAACGCCATTTTCTTTCATCGTGAAGCCACATTCGATCTCTGCGGAATCTTTCGCCTCTCGATGCAGAACTACACTGTCTGGGCCTGCGGCCAGCGAGGAGGGAGAGCGGCACTTTCACTAACTTCAAGCCTTCGGAAATTACACACTCATAAATCAGAGCGAATGGAGCATCTGATCAACGCTTAGAAATAGGCAACGGATCAGATGCAGACCATTCGCTTTCTTCTTTATTCGTGTAATTTCAGCGAAGCCTTGAAAAATCGTGTGCAGTGCCGCCTCCCCCTCGCCGATCTGGGTCTTCGGCCAAAAAAGTAAGCCCACAGATGGCTGGAAAGTTCCTTTGCAGGCATGGAAACTCTGAAATCCCTTTGATGCATACGAATAAAATAGGTCAGAGCATTGCCTTGCAGGCGCAGGTTATTTTTTGACGGGTTTTCATGATATACTTTTGCCCTTTTGATGAAAATGGAAATTAATGGAAGGCAAGGAAAATGGGTTTTGTGATCACTTCTGCGAAAAGCGGGCTATAAAACGCACAAAAAAACTAAATGATCTCAGTCGAGCAGTCCTGCTCATCAGCCTGAACCGGTGCATAGCATCCAAAGCGTGATAACTTGGACTGGCGTTGATGTGATCACAACCTGGAACACCCGTTACAAACATAGGAGATTAAATAGCGGTGTGATATATTTTGAAAAAGCCTGTCAGAAGCAGGTTTCAGATAACTTTGGAAGCGAAAGATTTGAAAAAGTGCGTTTTTTGATGCCGGATTGTCAAAAGTGGTCACAAATCGTAAAACTACGATGCGAGCGACCAGTAATACGGCGCGCAAAGTCCATTGTATAACGGCGACGTGGCAGGCGCAGGTCGCAAATCCTTTCTTTTGAAGCTGAGTTGTGCTGTAAAAGCCGGTACTATAAGAAAACGTAATGGCCAGACCGCTAGCCATAATGAAATGGAATACTACCGAAAATGGAATGATAGCGCTATGTAACAAAAAACCATATCATGCTTTTCAGGGAACTTAACGGCCACTTCAAAATCGTGATTACGGCCAGCGGCCGCAATTCACTGATTCCAATGCCTCTCACTCTTAATTTTCCTTAAGTTTCGATATGCTTTGTTGACTAAAATGCAAGATAGGGTATACTGATATCAGTGGAAGGGGGAAACACATCATGATATGGATTTGGGCAGTTTTGATAGCGGGATTCGTTGTCGGAGAGATCGCGATGCCGAGCCTCATCTGCATCTGGTTCGCTGGCGGAGCTTTTGTTGCGATGCTTCTGGATCTGTTTAACGTTACGTTGATGGTTCAGATTATCGTATTTCTGTCTGTTTCGCTGGTGCTGCTGCTTGCAACCCGGCCTTATGCCAAAAGCCGGCTTGATTTCAAAAGGCAGAAAACCAACCTCGACGCCATCGTCGGCAAAGATGCCATTGTGACGGAAGAAATCAAAGGGCAGGAGCCTGGTGCCGTGAAGATCGAAGGCAAGGTTTGGACTGCGAAGCTTGATACGGCCAGCGGCCAAAACGGCAATGTCGCCGGCAATACGGCCAGCGGCCAAAACGCCGCACAGGCCACTGAAGCCAGAGCGCTTGCGGTTGGCGAAACAGTAACAATAAAAGAAATCAGGGGTGTCACGCTGATCGTGACGGAAAAGGAGAATAATTAATGGGAATTGGAACGCTTATTGGAATCGCGATTGTGATCGCGGTCATTTTGATAGTTTTGATACCGAATGTGAGGATCGTGCCGCAGGCGCAGCAGTTCGTAATCGAGCGGCTGGGCAGTTATCTGAAGACGTGGGACAACGGTCTGCATTTCAAGATCCCGTTCTTTGACAGGGTAGCGAACAAAGTATCGCTGAAAGAGAACGTGGCGGACTTCCCGCCGCAGCCTGTCATTACGCGAGATAATGCAACGATTTCAGTCAACACGGTTATTTTCTACTCGGTAGTTGACGCCAAGAATTACACCTACGGCGTGGCAATGCCTCTTGCGGCGATCGAGAACCTGACGGCGACGACCCTCAGAAATATCATCGGCGAGATGGAGCTGGACCAGACGCTGACTTCACGTGACATCATCAACAATAAAATACGCGCCGTGCTGGACGAAGCAACTGACCCGTGGGGCATCAAAATCAACCGTGTCGAGATCAAAGACATCGACCCGGGAACTGAGATCAGAACTGCAATGGAAAAACAGATGCGCGCCGAGAGAGAAAAGCGTGCAACTATCCTGACTGCAGAGGCAACAAAGGAAGCAGCGATCCGCAATGCAGAGGGTGTCAAACAGAGCACGATACTGAATGCAGAAGGCCGCGCAGAAGCGGCGATCAAATACGCCGAAGGCCAGGCAAAGGCTCTTGAAATCATCAATGCAGCTCAGCCAAACCAGGCGACTATCACGATCAAGAGTCTGGAAGCTTTCGAGAAGGCGGCAGACGGCAAAGCTACTAAGATAATCATCCCTTCAGACATCCAGGGTATTGCCGGACTTGTCAGCTCATGCATCGAGATGGGAAAAGAGATCCCAGCCGAGACAGCGGAAGCGGCAACTCAGAAAAAAGAACTGAAAAAGCCAGGAACAGGAATGGACAATATGTCCGGATGCTAACCGGAATGACAGCTGAAGCCTTGTAGGTTATTGATCCGTGCGATATTATTAGGAGGACGGTCCTATGGCAGAAAAATTTTCGTCAAATTCGACAAAAAAGAAAGTTCTGCTTCTCTTGCTGGCGGCTATACTGATATGTGCGGGATATTATGGATGCAGAGCGATTTTGTATCAGATAGCAACTGCAGGTATCAGTAAAGAAACCGTGGATACCACATTCCTTGCGCCAAGAGAGGTTACGCTTAAGTCGGACAATTACCAAATTGACCATCCGGAAGTCTGGCTGGATTTTAAGGATAAGACCGAGCTGGCAAAGGGAAAGTTCGGATTCATTCGTAAGTTAGAGTTAGAAAAGAAGACTGTTATCACACAGACTGTCGGTACCGGAGGCCATGTTAATTATGGCCTTTACCGTGACAGATCGCTGAAAGATGTGGTCGATGAAGTTGACGGACTGAAAAATGAAGAGGCTTGGACGGTTATTGAAGAAGGCGGAGACCCAGATGTTGCCGCTTCGTATCGCTACGGAATCAAGAACGTGGTCGACCCGGGCACGTACTATGTCGCTGTTTATACAGAAGAACCTGACTACACTGAAAGGGCGGCATATGAAAGCTGGTACGGCAGTCTTTTGATGGAAGACGGCTTAAGTGAGAATAATTATAAAGGCTTCATCTTTGCTGAAGATGGTCAGGTCATGTATTTTCGGATAGATGCAGAAAAGGCTGGCAGGATAGCTGTGGATTTTGGTATTAATGAGGTTGGCTGCAAGGTGGAACTCTGTGACAGCAGTAAAAAAGTCATAGGATCTGCCGAACTTACTCCTATACCAAATAGTAACAGCAAACAGCAGAAAGCACTGCTGTATATCAAAAAGCCGGGACGCTACTATATCCGCATATCGGATTATCCAATATATGATAGACCGGAAGATGGAGACAGCTACAAGCTGTATGCCAATAAAATCAGATATATGTATGTATAGCATATGAACAGTATGCTGACAAAGCAGGGCTGCCAGATGGGGCCCTGCTTTCAATTGCCGCAGACATAAACCCAACCTCAAAAAGTATACAATATTTAACTAAAATGCAGGTTGATTTTTGCGGTCAATACGTGTAAAATATTACAGTAAATATTTATAAAAATTGCGCAAAGACATAGAATAAGGAAAAGATGGCGAGTTTCGGGGTCTTGTATCTCCTACTCACTGAAAAGTCACCGACCTTATTTTTTTTAGTTTTTGGGCTTTTTTGTTTTTTGATAAAATAACGATCTGAAGCGTCGGCATGGCATATGGTTTGTCTTGCGCGGCACTTCGGAGAAAAGGCGGAGCCGGGCATGAGTTTTGATCGGCAGAAAAACCGCGAGTTGGAATGCAGGAAGGAGCAAACACAATGGAAAAGCTGAAAAAGTACATATTCGTAACAGGAGGCGTTGTATCTGGCCTCGGCAAGGGAATAACGGCAGCCTCCCTGGGAAGACTCTTAAAGTCCAGAGGACTAAAAGTGGCGGCGCAGAAGCTCGACCCATACATCAATATCGACCCGGGCACGATGAGCCCATATCAGCACGGCGAGGTGTTCGTCACCGAGGACGGCGCGGAGACGGATCTGGACCTTGGCCACTACGAACGTTTCATCGACGAAAACCTCAACAAATACAGCAACCTCACAACAGGCAAAGTCTACTGGAACGTTCTGAACAAAGAGCGCAAAGGCGAATTCCTCGGCAGCACTGTGCAGGTCATCCCACACATCACCAATGAAATCAAATCTTTCATATATAATGTGGGCGAAACTACTGATGCCGATGTCATCATCACCGAAATCGGAGGAACTGTAGGCGACATTGAGAGTCAGCCATTCCTGGAGGCGATCCGTCAGATATCTCTGGAGGTCGGCAAGGAAAACTGCATCTTCATACACGTGACGCTGGTGCCATACCTGGCAAGTTCCGGGGAGTTCAAATCAAAACCGACCCAGCATTCAGTTAAAGAGCTGCGCGCGCTGGGCATTTCGCCGGACCTTATCGTTCTCAGGGTCGACAAGCCGGTAGACGAAGATATAATCAGTAAGATCTCGCTGTTCTGCAACGTCAAGCCAGACTGCGTCATCGAAAACATCAATGTGCCAGAACTCTACGAGGCGCCTTTGATGCTGGAAAGATCCAACTTCAGCTGGATCGTCTGCCGTGAACTGGGCATAAATGCCGGCCCGTGCGAGATGCAGGAGTGGAGTGACATGGTCAGCCGCATCTACAGCGCTGACAAAGAGGTCAAAATCGCCATGGTCGGCAAGTACATAAAACTCCACGACGCCTATCTGTCCGTTGCCGAAGCTTTGCGCCACGGCGGCTATGAGAACGGCGCCAAAGTGAACATAGACTGGATCGATGCGGAGCACGTGACTGAAGATACTGTTGACAAACTCCTCGGCAGCGCAGACGGCATCCTGGTGCCTGGCGGTTTTGGTGACCGCGGCATCGAGGGCAAGATCCTCGCCGCAAAATTCGCTCGCGAGCACGATGTGCCTTACCTTGGAATCTGCCTTGGCATGCAGACGGCGGTCATCGAGTTCGCCCGCGATGTGCTGAAGCTTGCGGATGCAGACTCCGGCGAATTTGCGCCGGGCAGCAGCAACAAAGTCATCGACCTCATGCCTGACCAGCAAGGCAATATCCCTCTTGGCGGCACCATGCGTCTTGGCGCTTATCCGTGCAAAATCGTGGCTGGCACCTGGATGGAGGAGGCTTACGGCAAAGCGGAGATCGCTGAGCGTCATCGCCACAGATATGAATTCAACAATAATTACCGCGAGAAGGTTGAGGCAGCGGGCATGAAGATTTCCGGCACATCCCCGGACGGCCGCCTGGTAGAGGCTATCGAACTGCCTGACAAAAAATTCTTCGTCGCAGTTCAGTACCATCCGGAGTTCAAGTCCAGACCAAACGAAGCACATCCGCTGTTCAGGGAATTTATCAAAGCGGCAGTGTCAAACGCTGCTCACTAGGTCCTCGTGATTGGCGGCTGCATACTCTAAATTCAGAGCGAATGGATCATCTGATCAACGCCGAGTTCTTGAAAACGGATCAGATGCAAGCCATTCGCTTTCTTCGTTTTTCGTGCAGTTGCATCAATCACTGCGGAAACCGTTCGCAGCGTGACACTGCCGCTGAACTGGGCCTGCGGCCGCCACGGCTTCTGCGGAGTCGAGCGCAGCGTGACACTGCCGCTGGCTGGCAGGCCTGTAATAACCGTTTTGGACAAAACGCCAGATTTTGAAAGTTTTGAGTCAACTTTTTCTAAAATTTAGTTAGCGAACTCTTGATAAAAGCTCGAATAATCATATTGTGGAAGCAAATGACGAACCTTGCGCCGAACTGAGCAGGTCACATGACAAAACCACATGTAAAGGCAGTATTATATTGTTGTATAGACAACAATATCTCTGTCTAAAAGTAGAACTATTATATGAAATGACCAGCGTTGGAGAAAAAGTTGACTCAAAACCATCGAAAAAACGCGATTTGTCCAAAACGGTTATTGCTGATCTGATTGATAATGCATGGGCAGTCATTTCGCCAGACCGGAAGCAGCCGAGGCAAAGTGCACTCCAGCCAAAGCTAATGTGTTCTGCAAAACAGGCGTTGTGAGTAAGAATTTATAGAAAAGTGCCAGAGCAAACTCGCTGCGAGCGACCCTCGGGCTTAAAAATAGGTGTTGACTTGGAGTGAACTCCAGGTGCTATGATGATTTTGAATGAAATTTGACATAGAAAAAACATGGAGGCAATAATGATATACAAGAATTTTAAAGACATCAAACTATCAGCATTAGGCATGGGAGCAATGCGCCTGCCGCAGAACAGCGACAACTACGCAGACATTGATGAGGTCCAGACTCAGCAGATGGTGGACAGCGCCGTAGAAGCCGGCGTAAACTATTTTGATACTGCGTATGGATACCACAACGGACAGTCTGAGGTAGTAATCGGCAAAGCACTGAAAAAATACACAAGAGACAGCTACTATCTAGCTGATAAATTCCCAGGTTATGACCTGAACAATATGGACAAAGTCGAAGCTATCTTTGAGGAACAGCTGAAGAGATGCGACGTTGAATATTTTGATTTTTATCTGATCCACAATGTGTGTGAGCTGAACATCAGCCAGTACCTTGACGAGAAGTTCGGCATAATGGACTACCTGCTGAAGCAGAAGGAAGCCGGCCGCATTCGCCACCTTGGCTTTTCAGGACACGGCAAGCTGGATGTGATCCAGCGCTTCATGGACGCATACGGCGAGCATATGGAATTCTGCCAGCTGCAGGTCAACTGGCTGGACTGGGATTTCCAGGACGCAAAGGAAAAGGTAGAATACATAACATCAAAGGGACTGCCGGTATGGGTAATGGAACCTCTGCGCGGCGGCAAGCTGGCAAACCTGGACGAAGCGGATGCAGATAAATTGAAAGCACTGCGCCCTGAAGAGAGCATCGCGGCCTGGTCATTCAGATTCCTGCAGACTTTGCCTGAGGTGACGATGATCCTGACAGGTGCATCGGAACTTGCGCAGATGGAGGAAAACCTAAGCATATTTAAAGAAGAAAAACCGCTCAGCGAGGCGGAGATGACGGCACTTTACGAGATCGCAAAAGGCATGACCGGCAAAGGCACAGTGCCGTGCACAGCATGTCGCTACTGCACGGACCACTGCCCGCAGGAGCTTGACATCCCAAGGCTGTTGGAGCTTTACAACCAGCAGGCGATCACGGATGGCGACTTTATCGCCCCGATGGCGATCGGCGCACTGCCAAAGAACAAAAGACCTTCGGCCTGCATCGGGTGCAGGAGCTGCGAGGCCGTTTGTCCGCAGCAGATAAAGATCTCCGAGGCACTGGCATCAATGCCTGGCGGCCGTTGATCGCCGAGCAAAGCCAGCGGCCGCAAACAAAGCGGCCAGTCAAGGCCAGCGGCCGCAAACAAAGCGGCCAGTCAAAGCCAGCGGCCGCAAACAAAGCGGCCAGTCAAGGCCAGCGGCCGCAAACAAAGCGGCCAGTCGAGGCCAGCGGCCGCAAACAAAGCGGCCAGTCAAGGCCAGCGGCCGCAAACAAAGCGGCCAGTCAAGGCCAGCGGCCGCAAACAAAGCGACCAGCGCGGAGCCAAAACCGCTGCTCCGCATAGCCGTTGAAATTTCACGGCTGACACACAAACTTTACATGGATTTAACAATTAAATTGTGGCAATTTCCCCATTAATATAGTAGACTTGTAGCGTGGGGAGGTTTGCCATGATTTATTTTGTTGAAGATGATAACAGCATAAGAGAGCTTGTGCTATATACACTGAATAATGCAGGCTATGAGACCATGGGCTTTGAGAGGCCGTCGCTTTTCTGGAAAGCACTGGATAAGCAGACCCCTAATCTGATACTTCTGGACATAATGCTTCCGGAAGAAGACGGACTGCAGATTTTGAAGAGGCTGAGGACGATACCTAAGACGTCCAAGGTGCCGATCATGATGCTGACCGCCAAGGGAACGGAATACGACAAAGTCATCGGTCTGGATTACGGTGCCGATGATTATGTGCCGAAACCTTTTGGCATGATGGAACTCATTGCAAGAGTCAAGGCGCTGCTGCGCCGTTCGGACAACGTGGATACTGAAAAAGACTACAAGGTCGGTGAACTTTTTGTTTCACCGTCACGTCACGTGGCACAGGTTGCCGGTAAAGAGGTCGTGCTGACATTCAAGGAATTTGAGATGCTCAGCCTTCTGATCGAAAATCAGGGAATTGTGTTCACCAGAGACCAGCTGCTTAAGAAAATCTGGGGTTATGCCTTTGATGGCGAGAGCAGGACGGTCGATGTTCACATAAGGTCGCTCAGATCCAAACTTGGAGAGTGCGGCGGGCTGATTGAGACGGTGCGCGGCATCGGCTATAAGATCGGCGAGCCAGATTAGCGGTATAGGATAGATTATTTGGGGAAGCAAACATGAGAAACAGGATATTCAAAGGAATATTTATGGTTGCGGTGCTGGTTTGGGCTGCGTGCCTCACTATTATCGTTGGGATCATTTATTCACAGTATTCCAGCGACTACGCAGGCGAACTGAAGACAGAGGCTTACCTTGCTGCCCGCGGAGTTGAAGAAAGCGGCATGAGTTATTTCCAAGACGTGACCATCCCCAATGGGGGCAGGCTTACATGGGTGGCATCCGACGGGACTGTACTATACGATACATACAAAGACGCCTCTAAGCTTGGCAACCATGCCAACAGACCGGAAATCAAAGAGGCAATGAAAGCAGGTTACAGCGAGGATGTGAGATATTCAGATACCCTGTCTGAAAAGACGATGTACTGCGCTGTCAGACTTACTGACGGAACAGTGCTCAGGATAGCGAAGAAGCAGTTCACATTTCTGATACTGCTGATTTCCATGTGGAAACCTTTGCTGCTGGTACTTTTGGTCGCCATATTCACTTCGCTGATGCTTGCGTCTAGGATATCGAAAAAGATCGTCGAGCCAATAGAACGCATAGACCTTGAACACCCGGACAAGACAGCCGTGTATTCGGAACTTGGCGGTTTTGTTGATAAAATTGCGGAGCAGAATCAGGCGCTGAACAGTCAGATAAGCCGGCTGAAGGTAGACGTAGATGAGAAGACACGGGAGGCGGATTTCAGGAAGGAATTCACAGCCAATGTCTCCCATGAATTAAAAACTCCATTAACTTCGATTTCGGGGTTTGCGGAGATAATCAAAAATGGTATAGTTAAAGAGGAAGATATTCCGAGGTTCGCCGGCAGGATATACGATGAAGCTCAGCGGCTGATCACTTTGGTCGGCGACATAATCAAACTGTCGCAGCTGGATGAGAAACAGATACCGGCGCGTAAGGAAAAAATCGACCTTTATACAGAGTGTGAAGAGGTGCTTGCAAATCTCGATCATGCCGCCGGAGAGAAAAACGTCAGCATTGAGATGACAGGCAGCCACATTTTTGTTGAATCGGTGGAGCAGATATTGGAAGAGATTATTTTCAACCTCTGCGACAACGCCATCAAATACAACAAAGATGGCGGGTCAGTAAAAGTCAGCGTCTTTGCGACGGATGACGGCCGGCCGGCAGTGAAAGTCAGCGACACGGGCATAGGCATACCTGAAGATGAACTCGACCGGATATTTGAGCGATTCTACAGGGTGAACAAAAGCCATTCTAAGGAAATCGGCGGCACGGGTCTGGGACTTTCAATCGTCAAGCACGGAGCCGCATACCTGGAAGCTGACGTCAGCGTTGAGAGCAGCCTCGGCAAAGGCACCAGCATAACTATCACGTTCAAAAATTAAATAACATAAATGGCTTTGGCATGATCCCAAACTGCAGTGAGAGATATGCCCGAGCCGAAGCAAGTATCTATTTTTTAAAGGAGAGCAGAATGGATATATTTTCTTTTATTACGCTGTTCGGCGGATTGGCTCTGTTCCTGTTTGGAATGAACCAGATGTCGTCCAGCCTGGAAAAGCTGGCAGGCGGAAAGCTGGAAGCCGTGCTGAACAGGATGACGTCTAATCGTTTTAAGGCGCTGTTTCTGGGAATAGGCATAACGGTTGCAATCCAGAGTTCGTCGGCGGTGACAGTAATGCTTGTCGGTCTGGTTAACTCCGGCATCATGGATCTGTCCAGCACAGTCGGAGTCATCATGGGTTCCAATATCGGTACCACGGTAACCGCATGGATCATGAGTATGATAGGCATCAAGAGCGATAATTTCTTTATCAAGATGCTGAAGCCGGAATCATTCTCACCTGTTCTTGCACTTATCGGAGTTATCATGATGATGGTGTGCAAGACCAGCAAGAAAAAAGATATAGGAAGCATCATGTGTGGATTTGCCATACTCATGTATGGAATGACATTCATGAGTGAGTCAGTAAGCCCGCTGGCGGATTCGCCTAAGTTTGCGTCAATACTCACAGCGTTCCACAATCCTCTGCTTGGAATATTTACAGGACTGGCAGTAACGGCTGTCATCCAGAGTTCAGCAGCTTCCATCGGAATGCTGCAGGCACTGTCAATGACAGGCGGAATCACATATGGTATGGCTATTCCAATCATAATGGGTCAGAATATAGGAACATGCGCCACAGCTCTGATATCCAGTATTGGAGTAAACAGAAATGCCAAGCGTGTTGCAGTCATCCATATCGCCTTCAACTGCATAGGCACTGTAGTCTTTATGGCTGTGTTCTATCTGGGACATTGGCTGTTCACGTTCCCGTTTGTCAATGAAGCAATAAATCCTGTGGGCATTGCCATGTTCCACAGTATATTCAACATATGTACTACAGCTCTGCTGCTGCCTTTCACTAAGCAGCTTGTAAAGCTTGCCGAGGGCACGATCAAGACAGAACCGGAAAGAGAAGTTGCCTTCCTGGACGAAAGACTTCTGAAGACTCCGTCAGTTGCTCTGCAGGAGTGCACCAACATCACAGTTGAGATGGCTCACCTGGCTAAGAAGTCAATGTTTGGTGCAATGGACATTCTCTTCAATTATGATGAAAAACAGGATCAGCTGATCAGAGATATGGAAGGTGATATTGACATTTATGAGGATCACCTGGGTTCATATCTGGTAAAGCTTTCAGGAACAAACCTGTCAGACAGTGACAGCAGACAGATTTCCAAGCTGCTCCATACAATCGGAAACTTTGAGCGTATCAGCGACCACGCTGTTAACATTGTGGGCTGCGCCAAGGAAATAAGTGATAAAGATATCAGACTTTCGGATGAAGGCCTGAGGGAGATCGGCATCGCCACAGATGCCATCAAGGAGATCATGGATATTGCCATCAATTCATTTGATGACAACGATCTGATACTGGCAGCCAAGGTTGAACCGCTGGAACAGGTCATCGACGGACTGCTGGAAAATATCAAAATCAATCACATCAACAGGCTTCAGAGCGGCGAGTGCACGATCCAGCACGGATTCGTATTGTCGGACATCCTGAATAACTATGAAAGGGTGTCGGACCACTGTTCCAATATTGCCGTTGCAGTCATAGAACTGTCCAAGGCAACATTTGAAACTCACGAGTATCTGAACAGACTCAAGTCCATGAACGACCCTGAGTTCATCAGCCTATTTGAATCGTACAGATCGAAATACACAATTTAGGCAACATGTATTGATATTTTGTCTGAAATAGTATAAAATTATTTAGATGTACATCTGTAAGCTGTACAGATGCTGTAGGATTCAAAAATGAAATGAGAATAGGAGATCATAATGGCAAGTGAAGTAGGAATTGACCTGGGCACCGCCAATGTCCTGGTATATATAAAGAATAAAGGTATCGTATTAAACGAGCCTTCAGTAGTAGCAATAAACAAGGATACAGATGATATCCTTGCAGTAGGTGAAGAGGCAAGACAGATGCTGGGCAGAACGCCGGCAAACATCATCGCCGTCAGACCTCTGCGTGACGGAGTAATTTCTGATTACGACGTTACGGAGAGGATGCTGAAGTACTTTATCAAGAAGACATGCGGAAGTGGCAGGTTCTTCAGGCCTAAAATAATGGTCTGCGTTCCAAGCGGCGTGACAGAGGTCGAGAAGAGAGCCGTTAAGGAGGCTGCTTATCAGGCCGGCGGCAAGGATGTTTATCTGATTGAGGAACCGGTTGCGGCAGCTATAGGCGCAGGCATTGATATTTCCAAGCCTGATGGCACGATGGTAATCGACATAGGCGGCGGAACAGCTGACATTGCCGTAATTGCCCTTGGCGGAATAGTTGCAAGCACATCAGTTAAGATGGCCGGCGACAAATTTGATGATGCAATCATCAAATACATGAGAAAGACATTTAAACTTTACATAGGCGAAAGAACTGCAGAAGAAATGAAGAAGACCATTGGTACTGCTTATCCAAGAGAAGAGACAATCACCATGGAATGCAAGGGCAGGGATCTGGTAACAGGTCTTCCTAAGTCAGTAAATGTTTCTTCTGAAGGAATAATGGAAGCTCTTGAAGAGCCGCTGCACGCGATATGCGAAGCTGCTCACAGCGTTCTGGAGAGAACGCCGCCTGAACTTGCTGCTGACATAAGCAATGCAGGAATCACACTGACAGGAGGCGGAGCACTGCTTTACGGCATTGACAAGAGGATCGCTGAGAGGACTGGCATTGAGGTCCACATTGCTGAAGATCCTAAGTCATGCGTGGCTATCGGCACAGGAAAGGCCCTGGACGAGCTGGAACTTCTTGAAAGCAATTCCCTGAACAGGAAAGAGCCTTACCTCTAAGGTTTATGAATTCAAATGGTTAACTTACAGGCCTTTGGAGGCTTTTGGGTTGACCATTTTTTTTATCGGTCGGCACTGCATTGCCGCTCGCATTATATGAATGGAGAAATTATGAAATTAGAACTGATAGCAACCGCCACCTTCGGCCTTGAAGCAGTGGTGAAGAGGGAAATCGAAGCCCTTGGATATAAGATCATCAAATCCGAAGACGGCAAGGTTACCTTTATGGGCGATGAGCATGCAATTGTGCGTGCCAATCTCTGGCTCAGAAGCGCAGACAGAGTGCTGCTGCGCATGGCGGAGTTCAAAGCCGTAGAATTTGAAGAACTCTTCCAGCAGACCAAGGCAGTTGCATGGGAAGAACTGATCCCGATTGACGGCAAATTCACTGTCACTGGAACTTCGGTAAAGTCAAAACTCCACAGCGTTCCTGCCTGCCAAAGCATAGTGAAAAAGGCCATCGTACAGAGAATGGCTGAATTCTACTGTGTGGACAGGTTTGAAGAGACGGGAGCTGAGTACACAGTGAAAGTCACCATACTGAAAGACAATGTTACTCTTACCGTAGACACCAGCGGAGCCGGACTGCACAAGAGAGGATACAGAGTCTGCGATGTGGAGGCGCCAATCAAAGAGACTCTGGCTGCTGCCATGGTGCAGCTTTCATTCTGGCGTGCAGGGAGGGTTTTGATGGACCCATGCTGCGGTTCGGGAACGATACCGATCGAAGCCGCGATGATTGCCAGAAACATTGCGCCGGGGCTGAACAGAAAATTCGCCTCCGAAGGCTGGGATATTATCTCAGAAGACATTTGGAAGGAAGAGCGCAAGTCCGCATTTGAGGCAATCAACTACGACGAAGAACTGAAGATATATGCATTTGATATCGACACGCGGGCTATCGAAGCCGCAAAGGAAAATGCCATTGAAGCCGGCGTAGACGATGCAATCATTTTCAAGCGCATGAACATGTCCAAGATCGAAGCTCACGAAAATGGCGGCGTTATCATAACAAATCCGCCTTACGGCGAGCGTATCGGCGAGGAAAAGCAGATCCAGGCCATCTACGCCAAGTATAAAGAATTTTTTGCTGAAAACCCTACCTGGTCGCTATTCATGATCACGACGGACAAAGACGTGGAAGCAAAGATCTTCGGCAGGCCGGCGGACCGCAGGCGCAAGCTGTACAACGGGCGGCTGGAGGTTTGTTATTATCAGTTCCACGGCGTGCGCGAGCCGAAAAAGCCGCAGGAGTAGTCGGGACGCGGAGTCAGCATACAAAAGGAGCATAGCATGAATATCAGCATAGACAGAAATTTGAGGACGCCTCTTTTCTGGCAGATATTTGATCAGATAAAGGAACTCATCATCAACGGCAGCCTGCCTGACGGATCGGCGCTGCCATCAGAACGTACTCAAGCCAGGATACTTGGCGTTCACCGCAACACGATCATCAAAGCTTACTCGCTGCTGAAGGATGCGGATCTCATCGACTCCGTTCAGGGCGTTGGTTATGTCGTCACCTACAGAGAGGAAACTGCCGAGGCGAAGGATGGCAAAGAAACCGGCAGCGGCAGAAGCAAAAAACGCGGAAGCGGAATGGTGAACTGGGCGACACTGATCAAAGATGAGTATCAGGACATGGAGCAGAGTTACGACAACATTTTCTCCAGATTTACGGAAGAAAAAGGCATTTCCCTGTCGACGGGCATGCCGCCGGCAATATACGACGAAGACGAACTGGCTGCAAACATCGCGTCAATCTTAAGCGCAGAAGGACGCAGGCCGTTTTTCATCACACCATATCAAGGCGATGTGGTTCTGCGACAGCAGATCGTTTCCTATCTTAGAACAAAGGGCATCAAAGCTGGCGTCGGCGATGTCCAGATCCTGTCTGAAACTAACCAGGCTCTGGACTTCATTGTTGCCGCGCTCCTAAATCCCGGCGATACCGTGATATTGGAGGAGCCGGTTTCCCCTGATGTTTACCGGGTAATTGAACTTGCCGGCTGCAAGCCGGTGACTGTACCCGTCGATGAAGACGGGATGATGTGCGACCATATAGAGCCCCTGATCGAATCGGCAAAACCGAAATTCATATATGTCAATTCCAGTTATCAGGATCCTACCGGCTACATCCTCTCAATCGAGCGGCGCCGCAAGCTCCTGGAACTTTCAAACAAGTATCGCATTCCGATCATCGAGGACGACGCTGCGTCAGAACTTTCCTTTGAGGACCGGATATTGCCGACCTTGAAATCTATGGAGGACAGCGGAAACGTGATTTACATCTATTCATTTGCGCTGACCTTCATCCCAGGCATGTCAATGGCCTTTGTCGTTGGACCGAAGGTGCTGATCAAAGCCTTAAATTACCTGGTTTCTATTCGCGTCATGTCCCTTGACTGGATGACTCAAAAGCTCATTGCCGAGTACATCAGCGACGGCAGCTACTACGACCGCGTACGTGACATGGCAGCCCTCAACAGAGAGAAGATGTCAATCGTCTGCGATGCCCTTGATGAACTCGCAGACATAGGCCTCACCTATAAAAGGCCCCGCGGCGGGGTCTACGTCTGGTGCCGTCTGCCTGACGGCGTCGACAGCCAGGACGTTGTAAGCGAAGCATTCAAAAGAGGTGTCATGGTGATCCCGGGCGAAACCTTCTACCCCTTCAAAAATGCCGGCCAGAATTTCATCCGCCTAAACTATTCATACGAACCAGCGGAACGTATCCGCCGCGGCATGGATATACTGACAGAGGTGATCAAAAGCCTGGCGGCCAACTCTGCCGCTCGCTAGTCGCACTGGCGGCCGACTCTGTTGCTCGCTAGTCCTCAGGCCAGGCTGCCTGGCTCTGTTGCTCGCTAGTCCTCAGGTCAGGCTGCCTGGCTCATGCCCTCGCCAGCTTGCTTTAGGCCCAGAAAAACAGCAAAAAAGCAAAATGTTCCCATTTCGAAGAAAAAATTGCTCTTTTGGGAACCTCTGAATACAAATGTATAAGAAAAGTAGTCTTCAAAATCATAATGGTGGCAGTCAAATAAGGATCAATGTCAATTATTTGTACAGGTGGTAAGAAAGACGGCTTTGGCAGAGTGTTAAATAAGACTTGCAGTGCAGCAGATTCTTATTTCAAGCATTATATATAGAATCGACAGATCTAAAGCAAATTTACATGAGCGTGAATGTTCCCAAAATGCCTTTTTTTCAACTGAAATGGGAACATTTCGCTGAAGTTCCGTTTTATGGTCTGGATGCTTATGAATAGATATAGGTTTTTTGTTAGAATCTTTAACATAGATGTAAGAAAATCCCAAAATGCCGATTGACTCGCAGCAGACACCATCAAGAGCGGCCGCCAGGCAACTTGGCCGTCCTCGCGGGAGGGACGGCAAGGATGCCAAACATCGATGCCGCTCATTATGGTTACTTTAGAGATAGCAAATGAACCGGCAAAAAGTAATTATCTGAAAATTATGCATCCAAATTAGTACAATTTGATTGAACTTTCACCCGGGAATGTTGATTTCTGTTTGGTAACCGGTCAAAATGCTTTTTAAAAGCGGTGAATAATCATAAAAATTATTGGAAATTCACAACTGGTCTATTAAAAATAATCAGCACTGGTACTTTAAATTCCGGATAAATATAGTATGATTTCACTATCGAGTCAAACTATCTAAAATATTTTATACGCTAAGTTTATATAATTTGAAAAAGGAGATTTTAAAATGGCAGTTAATTTAAAAGGAAGAAGCTTTTTAACTCTTATGGATTTCACACCGCTCGAAATCAGATATATGCTTGATCTGGCACATGACCTGAAAGCAAAGAAGAGAGCAGGAATTCACAACGAAGTACTGAAAGGAAAGAACGTAGTTCTTTTATTCGAGAAGACTTCAACTAGAACTAGATGCGCTTTCGAAGTTGCAGCACTTGATGAAGGTGCACATGTAACATTCCTCGACAGCAAGAGCTCACAGATGGGCAAGAAAGAGACTATCGAAGATACTGCAAGAGTACTTGGCAGATTCTATGATGGAATCGAATACAGAGGATACAAGCAGTCAGTCGTTGAAGAACTGGCAGCAACTGCTGGAGTACCAGTATGGAACGGTCTTACAGACGTTGACCATCCAACTCAGATCCTGGCTGACCTTCTGACAATCGAAGAGCACATTGCTAAGCCGCTGAACAAGATCAAAGTTGTATTCTGCGGAGACGTTAGAAACAACATGGCTTATGCATGGATGTATGGCTGCGCTAAGATGGGTATGCACTTCGTTGCTTACGGACCACAGACACTGGCTGATGAAGTTGACAAGGACGTTCTTGCAAGAGCAAACGCTGTTGCTAAGGAAACTGGAGCAACTATCGAAGTTAGAACAGATGCAGCTTGCCTGAAGGGTGCAGACGTTCTGTACACAGACATCTGGGCTTCAATGGGTGAAGAGGATCAGATCCCTGAGAGAGTTAAACTTCTGACTCCTTACAAGGTTACTATGGACATGCTGAAGGAAACTGAGAACGACGACGTTATCTTCATGCACTGCCTGCCTTCATTCCACGATTTCGACACTGTTATGGCATCAAGCCAGAAAGAACTTGGATATGACATGCGTGAGGTTACTGACGAAGTATTCGAGTCCAAGTATTCAGTAGTATTCGACGAGGCAGAAAACAGAATGCACACTATCAAGGCAGTAATGGTTGCTACGATAGGCTAACAAAGCATATGCCCGCGGTTTAAGTTACGGAGGCGGCATATGCTGCTCTCCGGGCTGACCGCACATATAGATGGCGATGATCTGAGCACTGGCGTCAAGGGACGCAGCGTCTTCGGCACGTCAGTACAATACAGTTACATGATATATGGTATGCGGGATAACAAGGACGCGTGCCAGGAGAGAGGGAGGAAAATTATGTACCCTGGAATTCATAATTATTCTGAAATCGGTAAACTGAACAAGGTACTGCTCCACCGTATCGGTGAAGAAGTTGAAGGTTTGGTGCCGAACAACTTTGAGAGACTGTTATTTGATGACATCCCTTATTTAAAGGTTGCACAGCAGGAACATGACAGATTTGCAGAACTTCTCAGAGAAAACGGCGTTGAAGTAATCTACTATGTAGATGAAACCGCTAAGGCTCTGAAGGATCCGGCAGTCAAGGCAGAATTCCTGAACAAAATGCTCGATGAGAGCAATCTCAATTCAGAAGGAATCAGAGAAGCAATTTATGATTACCTTATCAACATGCCGACTAAAGACATGGTCCAGAAGATCATTGCCGGCGTTAAGAGAACTGATATCGGCCACGTTGAAACTAAGTCACTGGCAGATTTCATCAGCTCCAACTATCCATTCTATATGGATCCAATGCCTAACCTGTATTTCACAAGAGATCCGGGCGCATGCGTTGGAAACGGATTAAATGTACACCACATGAGCACAACCACCAGAAGAAGAGAATCTCTGCTTCTGAAATATATGTTCCTTCATAACAAGGACTTTGCACCTGAAGGATCACAGTTGTGGTATGACTATGATCATGAGTATTCAATGGAAGGCGGAGATGTTCTCGTTCTGAACAATGAGACTGTTGCAATAGGCCTGAGCCAGAGAACTACAGCAGCCGGTATCGAAAGATTTGCTGAGAATATGCTCAACAAGTCAACTTACAAGAGAGTTCTTGTATTCGAGATCCCTAACTGCCGTGCGTTCATGCATCTTGATACTGTATTTACCATGGTTGATTACGATAAGTTCACGATCCATCCGGAAATTGAAGGACCTCTGCAGTTATTTGAGATCACCCTCGGAAAAGACGGAAAATCTCATTTCAGCTCAGTAACGGATTCACTCCCAGAAATTCTGAAGAAAGTTCTTAAACTGCCTGCAGTTGAACTGATCAGATGCGGAGGCAATGACGCGATGGCAGCTCAGAGAGAGCAGTGGAACGATGGTTCTAACACTCTTGCAATTGCACCTGGAACAGTAGTTACTTATGAAAGAAACTACGTTACTAATGACCTCCTTGACAAGAAGGGTGTCAAAGTTCTCACTATTCCAAGTGCCGAGCTTTCAAGGGGAAGAGGCGGCCCGAGATGCATGTCCTGCCCTGTAAATCGTGATGATCTGTAATATCAATGAATATTAATTTAGATTTATAGGAGTATAAAAATGGCAGAAAAAATCGTAATAGCTTTAGGCGGTAACGCTCTCCAGTCAGGTAAGAGCGAAGCTACAGCAGAAGCACAGTTAGAAGTAGTAAAAAGGACCTGCGAGTATATCGCAGACATCAGCTGCATGGGATATGAAATCGGAATCGTTCACGGTAACGGACCACAGGTAGGAAGAATCCTGCTTGCATCCGAAACTGCTAAGGACGTAACACCTTCAATGCCTTTCGACGTTTGCGGCGCTATGTCACAGGGATACATTGGATACCACATCCAGCAGTCCTTGAAGTACGCTCTGAACAAGAGAGACAAGAACATTCCAGTAGTTACTATAGAAACTCAGACTATCGTAGACCCTAAGGATCCTGCATTCCAGAATCCAACAAAGCCTATTGGACCTTTCTATACTGAAGCTGAAGCTAAGAAGCTGGCTGAAGAAAAGGGCTATACTGTAAAGGAAGACGCCGGAAGAGGCTGGAGAAGAGTAGTTGCTTCACCTATTCCTAAGAAGATCGTTGAGATTGAAGCAGTCAGAACACTCTGGCCTACATCTATCACGATTTCAACTGGAGGCGGCGGAATTCCTGTTGTCCAGAACATGGATGGTACTATCACAGGCGTTGCAGCTGTAATTGATAAGGATTTCGGTGCTGAACTTCTTGCAGAAGAAATCGGCGCAGATTATCTGATGATCCTGACTGAGGTTGAAAAAGTTGCAGTAAACTTCAACAAGCCAAATCAGAAGGACCTTTCATCACTTACACTGGAAGAGGCTGTAAAGTACATCGAAGAAGGACAGTTTGCTCCTGGAAGCATGCTGCCTAAGGTAGAAGCTGCAATGAAGTTTGTCAGAGCATATCCAAACAAGAAGGCTATCATCACTTCACTGGATCATGCAGTAGACGCACTTGCAGGTAAGACAGGAACAGTAATCACCTTTGCATAAATTAATGATTAAATCTCAGGTAACAGTAGGAGGCTTTTGGCTGCCTACTGTTTCTGAGTTTTAATAGCAATTATTCATAATTTTTGCTTATTTTTATTTTATAACTTATTGCTTACTTAATTACTACTTATTACTACTTAATTATTGGGGGTACTATTTTATGGACAATAATTTGAATGAGAAAGGTCTTGGCACCGTCAAACTGACCTTCTTCTCAATCGGAACGACTCTGGCCAGCGGAGTATTCAGCATGGTCGGAGACTTAGCCGCCAGCGGTGCTTACACCGGAGCGACTTTGATCGGATGGCTGGTATGCGGCCTTGGTACACTGGCACTGTGCTTATGCTTCTATCAGCTGGGTGTCAAGAGACCTGACCTGCAGAGCGGAATCTTCGCTTATGCAAGAGATGGTTTCGGCGAGTACATCGGATTCAACGTAGCATGGGGCTATCTGCTGAGTGCGGCTTTAACACCAGTTGCATTCATGGCACTGCTCTTCACAACGCTGAGCAAATTCTTCCCTATATTCGGAAGCGGATCAAACTTTGCATCATGCCTGGTTGCAAGTATCTTCCTGTGGGCACTCTGCCTGCTGGTAGGTCGTGGAGTTAAAGAGGCCGTAACTGCAAACATGATCGCAGTTATTGCAAAGATCATCCCTATTCTGGTAATGATCCTGGCAGTACTCTTTGCAAGAGCATTCAGCTGGGACATCTTCGTAAGCAACTTCTGGGGGCCAGATGCTGCCGGTTCAGTTCTTAGTCAGGTAAAGGGAACAATGTTCACTACAGTTTGGATCTTCATCGGTATCGAAGGTGCCGTTGTACTTTCAACTCGTGCAAAGAATACAAAGGTTGCAGGAAGAGCTGCAGTATGGTCATTCCTTGGACTGCTCGCACTGTATATGGTAATCGATATCATGGGTATGGGAATCATGCCTCATGACCAGTTGGCTAACCTTGCAACTCCTTCAATGTCATCACTGGTTGAGTATGTTGTAGGACCTTGGGGTGCAGTACTCGTAAGCGTAGCTATCATCCTTTCACTGGTTGTAGCAATGTTCTCATACACGATTCTTGTAACAGACAGTGAGTGTCTGCCTGCACAGCAGGGATGCTTCCCTAAGTTCCTGGCAGCAGAGACTAAGAACGGCGGACCTAAGCACGCAGCTCTCGTTGCAGCTTGCATCTTCCAGTTCTTCATCATTCTGGTATATGTAAACGATTCATCATTCCAGATCCTGTACACTCTGTCAACAAGCCTTATCATGATCCCTTACATCTCATCAGCAGTATTCATGCTGTTAGAGACAGTTAAAGGAACTACGACTAAAGGTTCAACTGGCGGCGGAAAGCTTGGTATCTGGCTGATTGCACTGCTTGGTACTATCTACGGCGCTTGGATGCTTTATGCAAGCGGCTGGCAGTACATACTGATCATGGCACTGGCTTACTTCCCAGGCGTTATCCTGTACTACATCAATCAGAAGCAGAAGGGTGAGAAGATCTTCCCTAAGACTTATGACTTTGTAGTATTCATCGTAATGGCTATCTGGTTCATAGCAGCAGTATGGGCATTGGTTACAGGAGCTATCGCACCATTCTAAACTAGAACAATATAAATCGATCACCTTGGAATATTAATAGGGCTCTCACACCAAGATAAATGTCTTGATGCGGGAGCCCATTTTTATGACTTTATAATTGCCTGCGCAACCTATCTCTTCACTTTTGCATAGGTTCCGAGACCTTCCTTGCTGACCCTGAATCCCGTTGAACGGACGAGAGCAACCTTATTGCCGAGGTCATCTGTGATCGTTACGTTGATGCAGACCGTGGTCCGGCCGTCTTTCTCGCATTCTGCAATGGCGATGAGCCTGCTGCCCTTGCATGGGGTTAGAAAAGTTATGTTGCTGTCCAGGGTAATCGTGGCCGGCTGGAAAGAGTTGGCGGCTACAGCAAAGGCAAAGTCTGCCAGCGTGTAGATGGCGCCGCCCATTATCATGCCGCCGGCATTTTTATGAATCTGCTTGACAGGCATCTCGCACCTGGCATAGCCTTTGTGCGCATCAATGATCTCCGCACCGGAGATTTCAGTTGCATATTTGTCGTCTTCAAATAGTTTTTTTATTTCATCTAGTTCACTCATGATCTACCTCCAATGATTCAATTATATCCCTCGTGGAAATATATTCAAGGGCTAAGCGGCAGGCGGTTATTTCAACCAGCAGAGCACGGCAAAGCAGGCGCTTTCGCCAGTCCGGCACGCCAGCATATTACGGCACGCTGGCCTTACACAACAAAGAGGCCGCTTGACGCGGCCTCTATGCTGTTAAAAGCATTACATATTAGGGAGAATCGCACCCGTTCTTGCAGGAACACGATTCATGTATTTACTATTCTACGAATTCTCCGCCCTTGAGTATCTTCTTGCCAAGTGCCTTCTGTGCTTCCGGAACTCCTTCAAGAGTCTGCTTCTGGATTGCTCTGATCTTCAGCGGAAGTGAGAAGAGGTTGATGAATCCTTCTGCATCGTGCTGGTTGTAAACGTCGTCAGCACTGAATGTAGCGAATTCCTCGTTGTACAGTGAGTAAGGTGACTGGCTTGCTACCGGATATGCAGTACCCTTGTAGAGCTTCATCTTGACTTTGCCTGTTACCTGCTGCTGAGTTGAATCAACGAAGGCAGTTATAGCTTCGCGCAGAGGTGTGAACCAAAGTCCGTCGTAAACGAGCTGTGAGAACTTCTGAGCTACGATATTCTTATACTGCATTGTGTCTCTGTCAAGGATGAGCTTTTCCAGATCACGATGAGCTTCATAGAGGATGGTTCCGCCAGGAGTTTCATATACGCCTCTGGATTTCATGCCGACCAGACGGTTTTCAACGATATCGATAGTGCCGACTCCGTTAGCTGCGCCAAGGTCGTTGAGCTTGGTAAGCAGTGCAATAGGGTCAAGCTTGACGCCGTCGACCTCTGTAGGAATACCTTTATCAAAGGTGATATCAACATAAGTCGGTGTGTCTGGGGCATCCTCCGGTGTTTTGGACAGAACGTGGATGTCAGGTTTGTGTTCATTCCAAGGGTTCTCCAGATTGCCGCCTTCGTGGCTGATATGCCAGATGTTTTCGTCTCTTGAATAGATCTTTTCTACTGTCTGAGCGATAGGAATGTTGTGCTGGTGAGCATATTCGATGCATTCCTCACGAGACTTCAGATCCCACACCCTCCAAGGTGCGATGATCTTGATTGCTGGGTTAAGGGCTTTGACTGTGGTTTCGAAACGAACCTGGTCGTTGCCTTTGCCTGTGCAGCCGTGAGCGATGATGAAAGCGCCTTCCTGTTCAGCGATTTCAACAAGTTTCTTGGCCATCAGCGGTCTTGCCATTGACGTTCCCAGCAGGTAGTCATTTTCATAGATTGCTCCTGCCTTCAGAGTAGGGTAAATATAATCTGTAATAAACTCTTCTCTGATGTCAAGGGCGTAAGCCTTTGATGCACCAGTTGCGAGTGCTTTTTTCTTAATAGCATCAAAGTCTTCCTTCTGACCTGCATTGCAGCATACGGCGATGACCTCACAGTCATAGTGCTCCATAAGCCATGCTACGATAATTGATGTGTCCAGGCCCCCTGAGTAGGCCAATACGATTTTTTCCTTTGCCATTTTATTTTTCTCCTCTCTGGCATTTATGATAGCAGGCGCCGGCAGTCGCTTCGTTTCTGCAGGTGACCCCGCTTTTGCAACGTGGGTGCGACAGCCGAAACCTGAATTTACCAATAAATATTTGTATACATGAATAATTATCAACAATGTATGTAATATACTACAAATTAATACTGTATTCAACCCCTTTTTTGTAATTTCACAATAAAAAATGAATTTTTTTGTGAAACATGTTGAATCTTTATGATTTATATAGTATACTCGATTGTTAGAATCATAAAGATACATGAAAGTGGATGAAAATACGGAGGAGAATGCTTGATGAAAGGTCCAATGAAAGGAATAATTTATCTTGAAGACGGAACCATATATAAAGGAAAGGGTTTTGGATTCGAGGGCACCAGGGTAGGAGAGCTGGTGTTTAATACGGCGATGACCGGTTATCAGAAGACACTGACCGATCCGTCGTACAAAGAGCAGATAATTGCCATGACATATCCGCTGATCGGCAATTACGGCATAAACGAGACAGATTACGAGTCAGAACAGATACACGCCTTTGGCCTTATTGCCAAGGACGTATGCTTTGCACCGTCTAACTGGAGATGCGTGATGAACATCGACCAGTGGCTGAAGGAGCAGAAAGTACCGGGAGTTTATGACGTCGACACAAGAGAAATCACCAGAAAGCTTAGGAATGAAGGCAACCAGAAATGCGTCATTACTACTGAAAGCTTCAGTGCGGAAGCATTGAGCAGGATATGCGCAAGCACCGACCTGAGAGGTGATCAGATGAAGGATGCGGGAGTGAGCGTCACAGAAAAATGGGATAATCCCCAGGCGCGGTTCAGCGTGGCAGTAATGGATTTCGGTGTAAAGCGGAGCATTCTCAAGGCCCTCTATGACAGAGGCTGCAGTCTGACTATATATCCATACGGAACCAAGGCTAAGACGATCTTGGCAGACAAGCCCGACGGCGTTTTTCTGACCAACGGACCAGGAGATCCGGAGGCAGCCGAAGAGGCGGTCCTGATCACTGAAAAACTAATAACCAACTGCAATTACGGTGCCAAACAGATGCCGATATTTGGCATATGCATGGGGCATCAGATAATTGCTTTGGCTTGCGGCGGCAGTACCTACAAGCTCAAGTATGGCCACCGAGGATGCAATCACGGTGTATTTGACAAAAATACCGGCAGAAGCTATATCACATCACAGAATCATGGGTACGCGGTGAAGGCGGACAGCATAATCCTTAAGGGGCTTGAGGTCACTCATCTGAACCTCAACGACGGGACGGTTGAAGGCATGCAGCACATGTCCAAGCCGATGTTCTCCGTCCAGTTCCATCCGGAATCAAGTCCGGGACCTAGAGACACCAGTTATCTGTTCGACAGATTCATCAGTTTAATGGAAGGAGGGAAACTGTAATGCCAAAGGATTATACACTGAACAAGGTACTTATCATAGGGTCGGGTCCGATCATCATCGGTCAGGCCGCAGAGTTCGACTACGCCGGCACACAGTGCTGCAAGGCCGTGTCGGAAGAAGGCATTGAGACCATCCTCATCAACAGCAACCCCGCAACCATCATGACTGACAAAGGCATTGCTGACAAGGTCTATCTGGAACCAATTACAGAAGATGCAATCATCAAAATACTGGCAGCTGAGAAACCGGAGGGCGTGCTTGCCGGCTTCGGCGGACAGACTGCGCTGAACCTGGCAATGTCGCTGGACGCAAAAGGCGTGTTTGCCAAGTATGGTGCACGGCTTCTCGGCGTCAACAAAGAGAGCATACACAAAGCAGAAGACAGGGAGGCTTTCAAAGAGCTGATGCAGACCATCGGCGAACCGATTCCGCCAAGCGTAACGGCAACAACAATGGCGGAATGCGTGAGCTTTGTTGATGAGATCGGCTACCCAGTCATCATCAGACCGGCCTATACCTTAGGCGGAACAGGCGGCGGCATTGCCCACAATTATGAAGAACTTGACCACTTCTGCAAAATGGGCATGGAGAAAAGTGCCATCGGGCAGATACTTTTGGAGAAATCAGTAGCCGGCTGGAAGGAAGTTGAGTATGAGGTCATCAGAGATGCCAAGGACAACTGCATAATCATCTGCAGCATGGAAAACCTGGATCCGGTAGGCGTTCATACGGGGGACAGCATCGTCGTGGCACCGACGCAGACCCTTAACGATGACCAGTACCAGATGCTCAGAGATTCGTCGCTGAAGATCATAAGGAGCCTGGCCATTGAAGGCGGCTGCAACGTGCAGTTTGCCCTGAATCCGGAGAAAGATGAGTACATTGTAATAGAAGTGAATCCAAGGGTCAGCAGGTCCTCGGCGCTGGCATCAAAGGCGGCAGGCTACCCAATTGCAAAGATAGCGGCTAAAATCGCCATTGGCTATTCTCTTGACGAACTGAAAAACTATGTCACAGAAGGATCAAGCGCATGCTTTGAGCCGGCTCTAGACTACTGTGTCGTTAAGTTCCCTAAGTGGCCTTTCAATAAGTTTAGGACTGCATCCCGCAGGCTTGGAACGCAGATGAAGGCCACAGGTGAGATAATGGCCATAGACAGAAATTTTGAGAGTGCGCTGCTGAAGGCAATAGCTTCTCTGGAAGTTGAAGGTACAGGACTAAGGGTGCCGTATGTCACGGCTCTTGATAATGAGAAACTGATGAACAAGCTGATGGAGTGCGACGACGAGCGAATCTTCTGCATTGCGGAGGCATTCAGAAGGGGAATTGCAGACGTTGAAGAGATATTCAGCCGCACCAGGATCGACCGCTGGTTCCTCAACAAGATAATGGGAATCATTGAGATGGAACAGGTGCTGCGCACTTCAGAAGTGACAGCTGATCTGGTTCGTGAGGCGGAAAGCCGCGGCTTTACGGATGAAGAGATCATGGATCAGACGGGCATTGCCAGAGATGTTCTGCAGGACATAAGGATATACCATGACATTTATCCTGTTTACAAGGTCGTAGACACCTGTGCAGGAGAGTTTGAAGCGCTGACGCCATATTATTACTCAAGCTACGGCGGAGAAAATGAAAGCGTCAAGTCTTCCAGGGAGAAGATACTGGTTGTTGGTTCGGGGCCTATACGTATCGGGCAGGGCATTGAATTCGACTACTGCTGCGTGCAGGGAGTCTGGGCTCTGCGTGAACTGGGATATGAATCGATCACGATCAACAATAATCCTGAGACAGTCAGCACAGATTTTGATACTTCGGATAAGCTGTATTTCGAACCGCTGCATACCGACGATGTGATGAATGTGATCAAGCAGGAGCGTCCGGAAGGCGTCATCCTGCAGTTTGGAGGTCAGACATCGCTGAACCTGGCATCAAAGCTGGCAGCAAGGAGCATCCGCATCCTTGGCACGCAGAATAAGTACATAGATCTGGCAGAAGACAGAGAAAAGTTTTCTGATCTGCTCAGCATCTTGGACATTGCCGCGCCGAAAGGCTGCGCCGTTAGGACACAGGAGGAAGCCTTTGAAGCAGTAGAACGGCTGGGCTATCCGCTGATGGTGCGCCCGAGCTTTGTTATTGGCGGGAGAGCCATGCAGGTGGTATATTCTGACGAAGAACTGCTTAAGTACCTGAAGGAAGCGGTGAACCTGTCTCACGAACATCCTGTGCTCATAGATAAGTATGTTGAAGGCAAAGAGATAGAAGTAGATGCCATCGCAGACGGCGAAGATGTTCTGATACCCGGCATAATGGAGCACATTGAACGGACTGGCGTACATTCAGGAGACAGCTGTGCCGTATATCCCCCATACGATCTGCCGCAGGAGGTCATCGACGGGCTGGTGGCAAACACCAGGAAAATCGTCAAGGCCCTGCACATAGTGGGCCTTGTGAACATACAGTACGCCTGGGACGGCAAGGATATTTATGTGATCGAGGTAAATCCAAGAGCGTCCCGTACGGTGCCTATCCTCAGCAAAGTCACCAAGGTGCCGATGGTCAAACTGGCTGTTGCCGTTATGGTCGGCAGAAAGCTGGCAGACATGGAATGGGGGACCGGATTACTGCCGGCACAGGATTATTATGCAGTCAAGGTGCCAGTATTCTCTGATGCCAAACTGACCGACGTTGATGTGGCAGTTGGACCGGAAATGAAGTCGACAGGAGAAGTCATTGGCATAGACAAAGACCTGGACAAGGCTATTTACAAGGGTTTCCTTGGAGCCGGCGGAAGCATACCGGTTGATGGTTCGGTATTTGTATCTCTGCGTGACCATGACAAAACGCCGGAATCGGCAGCCATCGTCAGTGAGTACGCAAAACTGGGATTCTCGATCTGTGCATCTGAGGGCACGGCTGAATTTCTCAACGGCAGCGGAGTGGCGGCTTCTGTCATGGATTATGCGGACGTGAATGCAAAGATAGCAGCAGGAACTGTCAGAGACGCAGAAGAATCGGCTGATAGTGGTTCGATCACTGTTGTCATCAACACTCCAAAGGCCATCAATAAAATCGGAGCAGACAGTTTTCCTGTAAGACGTGCAGCAATAGAACGGAATCTTCCGGTGCTCACCTGCATGGATACTGCTAAAGCTTTCGCTGTGGCAGTGAAGCTGAAGAAGGAGGGTACCGAGCTGGCATACAACCAGCTGACATAGGAAAACTGAAGTGACTCTTTGTGAAAGTACTTAAAGAATGTCAATTGTTCATATGCTGAAACAAAAAATCGCGATTCGAAAAAAAATTTTAGAAAAATTGAAAAAAATGCACAAAACGTTCAAAAAATGAAGGAAAACAATTTGACATTTAATCGTTAAATAACCATGCTGGATTACTATGATTGTACTAAAGTTAGTACGGCCATGTGGTCGGTGTGGAGTGGAAAATCTGTGGTGTGTGTGCTTTATAATTTTTGACATGATATTTTCATATCTGCATCATGTAAAAACCAGCAAGGCCGAGGATAACTCGGCCTTGTTTTTTTCTAACAAGCTGTGAGCTGGCGAAGACTCAGCTGGTGATATGCAGACGGCGAAGGATCGGACCTTGCCGCGTGAGGAGGAATCATTATGAAAAGAAGTAATAGAAGGGGCGGTACCGCCAAGAAGATCATGGTACTGCTGTTGGCAGCCGCGATGGCAGCGATGTACACCTTTGGGTCAGGCATGCTGGCCTTTGCATCAGAAAGTGCCAGCGATATCCATTATTCTGGCAAGTATGACAGTGGCTTTCAGACACATACGGTCACGGCAGATTGGATAGTCGTCAAACAGGGCAACGGCAACGCTTTCCTGTGGACTAAGACAGAAGTAGACGCCGATTTTCAGGCAGCCATTGAGAACATTGCCAATACCAATGACAAGTCTCTTAAAAATCCTACATGGGAATACGGCTATGGCTTTTCCAGCTTTACACCGTTTTCAAGTACTGACAACTGGGGCACCTATGGCTTTGCTGATGCAGGTGACGGCAAGGTCACGGTCAGCGTTTATGACAGAGGTGGCACCACCTATAACAGAGGAAGGATAAGCCATATCTGTTATGGAACCTACAAGGGCACTGAGAAGAGAGGCAGCATTTGGCTGACCAAGACGGTAGTCAATGGAGCTGGAGTCAGCGGGACATTCTACTTCAAGCTTGTCAACGCTGACGGTGATCAGTTTGGTGACCTGAAGTCCATAGCGATCAGCAACGGAATCATTTCAACACCGGAAATAGAGTGGCAGGATGTTCCGTATGGAGATTACACAATCATAGAAACTGACAAAGACGGCACTGCGTTAGAAGCAGGAGATAAAACCTTCGGCAAGGAACTGGTCGACATTTCAAGCGACAACAAGACGAAGGTCACACTGAGTGCAACATCTGGCGATACCGGCGGAACGGCGGCGGATCCTGATCCGGTCAGCATCCTATGGTCGGACGGCGGCAGCGCCAATCTGTTTGGAGCAGCTTCCAGGATCAACCTTCTGGCTTTCCAGGACGCAGACAGTATTATAGATGTTGAAGGAAATGTGGCAGTAGGCGGGGATTTCACATCGCAGCGAGGCATGTCTGTTGGTTACGGAGGCAATGGAACAGGAAGAGCATATTCAGATGCAATAGCCTTGCTTGTAGGCGGAAATCTTACTGCATCACAGATCAATACTAAGGGACATGTTGCAGTCGGCGGAACATATACGCTGACGAATTACAACGCAACTGATTATACAGTAGGAACTAAGTATTCGGCGGAAGCACTTCGCAGCATGTATGGTTCCAACGCCAACATTAGCACAAGTACGGCAAGTTCGTATCTGATCAAGGGACCCACCGCAGCGGTAAGCATCAAGCCGAGCAAAGAGACTATTGGAAACTACTTTGGCGGTGCATACGCATATATGTCAGGGCTGCAGGACAAGCTGGCTGCTTTGACGGTAAACGGAACCATGACTTCGACTGACCAGAAGATAACATTGACGGGTACAGATGCAAGCCTCAACGTATTTGAGGTAGACCTGTCAGGCAGCAACGGCGCTAAAGAGATCAGCATAAACTGTCCGGCAACAAGCACAGTTATAGTGAACGTAAAGGGAACTGCGATAAGCTCCGGCAACCCGGCCTGGGGAAATCCAAGCCTGACATCAAAAACGATATTCAACTTCACAGAATGCACCAAGCTGACAATGACTGGCTCCACGGCGTTTTTCGGAAGCGTTCTGGCGCCTGGCATGATTCTGGACGTAAATGGAATGAGCGGCAACGTCAACGGAAATACTATCGTCAAAAGCCTGCTCAACAGTACAACCGGATTTGAGTGCCATGAATCATATTTCAGCGGCAAGCTCCCTGGCAAGACCAAGGCAGATGTAACCAACACGTTTAAAGATCAGGATTCGGCATCGGTACAATTCAGCCTGACTAAGAGTCTTACGGGACGCAGCTTCAAGACTGGTGATGCCTTTACCTTTGATCTTTACGACGGAACTGATACGACGGCTGCACCGATAGATTCAGTGACGACTACAGCACAATCAGGCAGCAGTCAGACTCTGAATTTCGATGCTATCACATACCTTGCGGAAGGCACACATGTTTATACGGTTGTAGAGAGGATTCCGGCAGCGACAGTCAGATTGGCAGGCCTGACCTATGATACTTCTTCTTACACCATCACGGTCACCGTGAGCAAGGATGATGACGGCAAGCTGCAGGCAACATATACAGTAGCTAAAGGTACCTCTGATGCGGACGCCATAGAATTCGTCAACCCTTACAGGGCAGCAGGCAGTGCGCTGATCAGCCTTAATAAGGTCATGACGGGCAGAAATCTTCTAAACGGCGAGTGCACTTTTGAGATGGTACAGGTCGACGCAGCCGGTGCATCAGTTGCAGGCTTTGCTAAGCGCACAGTGAGCAACACGCTGCTGACCAGCGGCAACATCAGCTTCGGCGCTATCAATTACACAGAAGCAGATGCAGGCAAGACATACTACTATAAGGTAACAGAAGTAGCGGGAAGCGCAGGCGGCGTGACATATGACAGCAGGCCGATATATGCAACAGTCAGAGTCGGAACTGACAATGGCGACGGCACACTGGCTGCAAGCACAGTGACTTACACACTGTCCCTGGGCGGAACTGATACAGAAAATACTTTTAGAAACAGCTACAGTGCCAGCGGCAGCATCACGCTCGGAGCAACTAAAGCCCTTACAGGCGCTGCCCTTGCAGACGGAGAATTCACATTCACTCTGACGCAGGTCAAAGCAGACGGTACGGCAATGGCCAACGGACTCAGCACAACGGCAGTCAACAAAGGCGGCAGTGTGACATTCCCGGCTATCAGTTATACCGGCGCTGATGCGGCTGGAGTTTATTACTACAGGATAGCTGAACGCAATGACGGGGCAGCCGGCATCAGATACGACTCTTCTGTATATACAGCGAAAGTGACCGTGACAGATGACGGAGCCGGAAAGCTTAACACCAGCGTTCAATACTTTGATCCTGACGGAAATAGTATTCAGGCTGGCTCACTGCCGGCATTCAGCAATCGTTACGTTGAGGGAGAGGCGACAATAACCGTAGGCAAGAACCTGATTGGAAGGACTCTCGGCAGCGAACAGTTTGCATTTACACTTACTCAGACTGATGCAAATCATAATGCAATCACAGGAGGAACCACGAGAACGGCATCCAACGACAGAAGCGGCAACGTGACCTTCAGCAATATCAAATATACTGCAGCAGGAACTTATTACTACATGATAACTGAAGACGGCGGAGGAACAGTAATTGACGGCATCAGATACGACGCGTCCAAGATCTACGTGACTGTGACCGTTGACAGCAGCATGGCTGCTACTGTGACATATCCTGCAGACAAGACTTTTGACAACGAGGTGATATCCACATCGGCAAGCCTGATGGTATATAAGAGCCTTACTGGTCTGGCACTTCAGGACAAGGCCTTCAGCTTCACGCTGACGGAAACTGATAGAGACGGCAAGGCCAAGACAGGTGGCACCAGCCTGACCGCTACTAACGACCTGTTTGGAAATGTAAGCTTTGCACCGATAACTTACACAGCACCTGGAACTTACTATTATTCAATCAAAGAGGTCAACGGCGGTGCAACCATTGGCGGCATCAGCTATGACGGAATGACAGTTAATGCTTCAGTGACAGTCACTAGGAATAATGACGGTACTCTGACAGCAGCTGTATCCTATCCTGCAGACAGGACGTTCAACAATACATACTTTGAGACGCGTTATGTAGGAAGATCAGTAACTAAGGTGTGGGAAGACAATGACAACGGCTCTGGCAAGAGACCGGCGGCAATAACCGTTCATCTGATGAGCGGAGCAAGCGTCATCGACACGCGCACACTCTCGGCAGTCAATAACTGGTCATACAGCTGGTCATACCTTCCTAAGTATGATGCAAACGGACTTGAAATAAACTATACGGTAGTAGAAGACGCGGTAGACGGTTATGTATCCAGCGTGATCACCGGCATTGATGCCCTTGGAAATACTGGAACGTTTACCCTGATCAATACGGCGAACAATGAAGCTCTTCCAGTAGAGAAGACTGTGACCAAGATATGGGATGACAACAATAACAGCGGCAATGCCCGTCCGCAGTACATCGAAGTTCAGCTTTATGCTGACGGCGCTGTATACGGCGACGTAGTCAGACTATCAGATGCCAATAACTGGACCTACACGTGGACCAATCTGCCGGAACAGACAGCCAGCAAAACAAACATTGTATATACTGTCGGTGAACTGACGGTGGTACCTGGTTATGAAGCGTCCTATTCAGCAGACGGATTCACGATCACTAATTCCACAAATGACAGCTATAATTCTGGCGGCGGAGGAAGTGAAGATGTACCGGAAGAGTACAATGCATCGCCTCAGACTGACGACAGCAATGGATTTGCCTTGGAATTCTGGTCACTGATGATGATCATTTCAGCACTGGGGGCAGCATTGCTAGGTATCAGAAAGAATGAAAAATAAGTTATTTCGAAGTGCGAAAGCAATAAAATGAACTAATACTATGATGAAGCATCTGGCAAGAGCGGATACCAAGGGGAGGTGCCCGCTCTGTAGGCCAGATGTTTTTTTGTCATAAACCGGCTGCATAGATGCAGAATTACTGATGCACGTTAAAGAAATATGTGATATGATTGATATCAGATGCGGGCTTTCGACACGCCTGCAATGAGCGAGCTCACTGCAGGCGACACTATGCCTTAAAAAATAAAAACCAGGAGTTTTTCAATGCAGACTAACGGACAGAGATTTAATAAGATCAAGCAGACCATTACCGTTGCAATCTTCGTATCGCTGGCGTCACAGGTCAGATTCAACCTGATAACTGACGGATTCATTGTAGCGCTTTCGGTCATGGTAATGGCTATTTTCATTTACTGCTATGAAGACCTGTCAGCGAGGTACATAGCCTTTTGTTCAGCGATTTTCTCGCCATTGTTTCGTCTGATCATTACTTTGATTCAGAATGGAGAGTTTGAACATACAGTGCTGCTCGTAGTGCCGGATGTGGCATTCTTCCTGACATATGGCGTTGTATATACTTTGATATATAAATACATCGTCAGAGGACCGAAGAGCATAAAAAACTTTCCTTATGTTATTTTCTTCTGTGATCTGCTCTCCAATGTGGGCGAACTGACGGCTAGAAGCTTCATACAAGGCAGTTCGATATTTACCATTAACATTATTACATATCTCTGCATAATTGCAGCATGCAGAACGCTGCTTATTCAGGTGGTTATCATTGCTATTGAGGCATACTCCAGCTTCCTGGTAAAGAAGGAACATGACGAAGAATATCTGAGACTGCTGACGCAGGCATCGATCTTTGAAAGCGAGCTTCACATAATGGAGAAAAACGCCTTTGAAATCGAAGATATAATGAAAAACGCATATAACCTCTATAAGTCCATGGAGGAAATCAACGCGCCTAAAGAACTGAAGGATGCTAGTCTGGATATTTCCAAGAACGCTCACGAGATAAAGGGCGACTATATGAATATTATCAATGTGCTTCACAATACCTATGTCAGCGAGCTTAGTGAAGGAACGATGAGCATCATGGATATTGCGTCGATTGAGAAGGCAAATGTCGCTGCGCTGATCAAAAAACGCGGCTATGATATTGATGTTGTGACAAAATTCAGGGCAAACTTCTATGTACGCCAAAATTTCAAGATGATGTCAATAATAAGGAATCTGCTCACCAATGCCGCAGAAGCCATCGGCAATGAGGGCGGACGCATCACATTGAGCGTTGAAATCAGCGATGATAAAGATCAGTATATTATAACGGTTAATGATAACGGAAAAGGCATGGATGACGAGGAACTCAGCAGCATGTTCCTGGCCGGTTTTTCCACAAAGTTCGACCCTGCGACTGGTGATATACAGCGTGGCATGGGGCTGAGCCTGGTAAAGGATTATGTAGAAAACTTTTTTAGCGGGCAAATCAAAGTGGACAGTGAAAACGGCAAATATACGGAATTTACAATAACAATGCCGACAGAAGTGTTCAGGGGAAATGGAGAAAAAGCAAATGAAGTATTACATAGTTGATGATGACATTGGAGCAGTCAAAACTCTGGCAAACATACTTAAGGCAAGAGGCATCGGAGATGTCCTGGGATATTCAACAGATCCTGAAGAGGCCATAGGAGAAATCAGATCAGACAAGCCGGATATAGTTCTCGTCGATCTTCTCATGAGCGGCATGGACGGCATCACGCTGGTGTCCAAGGTACGTGAGACTAGTCCAGATATCAGTTTCGTCATGATCTCCAAGGTCACTGATAAGGACATGATCGGCAATGCCTACAACGCTGGCGTCCAGTTTTTCATTAATAAACCGATCAACGTTATCGAGGTGGAGAAAGTGCTCAGCACTGTGGCCGACCACAGGAAGATGAAGAGCATAATGAACAACATCCATGACATGTTTGGCTCAGGTCAGTCTCAGCCAGTACAGCAGCCGCAGCCGAAAGACAACCTTAAGGAAATCAACATTCTGCTGGGTATGCTCGGCATGATTGGCGAGAAAGGTACTGCTGACATACAGAATATATGATCACAAATGATAAAGGCTACGATAGAGAATCACTTGAAAGCGCAGCCGCTAAAGCTGGAGACAGCCCAAAGAACATTGAACAGAGAGTTCGCCGCGCTATCAAAAAAGGCCTGACTAATGTTGCCAACGCCGGCCTTGACGACTACGCGGGAGAAGTTTTCGCCGTCTACGCTAATTATGTCTTTGATTTCAAGAACATCAAAGATGAGATGGACTATGTCAAAGGCAAGGCTGCCTACGGCGGCCGCGTCAACATTGCAAAGTTCGTGGAAGGACTCATACTCTACAAGAACTCTTCATTATGATAAATCGATATTCCGCTGAATAATCAGAAAACTTAAAATGGTTTTCTGATTTTTTTTGAGTTTTTTTGAACCTGCCTGTTATCATTTTAACATGAGCAAGATAGCTGACTCGATACCAGCTGACAAAGCTTAGGATTTATTCATTACTTTATGGAAAAGGAAGGAGAAGCATATGGAACACATAACCGGAGTCATAGATGGTTATATTTGGAGTATTCCACTAGTAGCCCTGGCGTTATGCGCAGGATTGTATTTTTCAGTAAGAATGGGGTTCCCGCAGATAAGGCGTTTTAAGGACATGATGCATTATCTGATCAAGGGATCAGACAGTAAGGAAGGTATTTCTTCATTCCAGGGATTCGCAATGGCCCTGGGCGGAAGAATCGGAGTTGGCAATATCGCCGGCGTAGCTACAGCAATTTGTTTCGGAGGCCCAGGCGCAATCTTCTGGATGTGGATGATCGCCTTCATCGGTGCAGGCTCCGCATTTGCTGAGAGTTCACTGGCTCAGGTATATAAGTCGAAGCTTAACGGAGAATACAGAGGAGGCCCTGCCTACTACATCGAAAAAGGTCTTGGCAGCCCGGTATTCGCAATCATATTCGCCGTAGTAGCAGTTATTGCAAACGGTTTCACAGGCCCTACTATTCAGGCGTTCAACATTGCTGACGCAACAAAGAACGCATTTGGCTGGAATCCAGCTATCGTCGGAGTAGTAGTAGCAGTCCTCTTCGCCCTCGTAGTATTCGGCGGAATGAAGAGAATAGGCAAATTCGCAGAGTATATAGTTCCAGTAATGGCTATCGCATACATCATCATCGCTCTGGTAGTAATGTTTGTAAACTACGACCAGATCGGAAAAATGTTTGGACTCATCTTCTCATGCGCATTCAACATGAACGCTTTTTATGGAGCGGTTTTCGGAAATGCCATCATGTGGGGAGTTAAGAGAGGTATCTATTCCAACGAAGCCGGCATGGGTTCCGGAGCACACGCAGCAGCTGCTGCTGAGGTTTCCCATCCAGCTAAGCAGGGGCTTGCTCAGGCATTCTCTGTATATGTAGATACACTGCTGGTTTGCACAGCAACAGCTATCATGATCCTTTCAACAGGAATGTACAACGTAACAGCTCCTTCAGGCAAATTCATGGTTGAAAATCTGCCAGGAGTATCAGAAGGAGTAGGATACACTCAGGCAGCCATCGATTCATTTATCCCTGGCTTAGGCTCAGCATTCATTGCTATAGCAGTATTCTTCTTCGCATTCACTACTCTTCTTTCATTCGCGTTCTACACAGATGCAAACGTATCATATATTGTTAAGAACATGAAGGATGAAAAGAAGAGAAGGATGGTCGTAAATGTAATCCTCGGCATCCTGACTGTAATCATTCTCTTCGGATCAATGAGAACTGCAGGAACTGCATGGAACTTTGCAGACATCGGAGTTGGACTCATGGCTTGGACAAACTTCATAGCCATCGTTCTCTTAAGCCCTAAAGTATTTGCTATCTACAAGGACTACGAGAGACAGAGAAAGCTTGGTCTTGACCCTGTATTCGAACCAGAAGACTGCGGCATCACAAACGCTGATCTTTGGGACGATATCGTTACTGAAAAATATTCTGACCTCCGCGATGCAAAGTGGAAGGCAGAAGGCAAGACAAAAGCTGCTGATAAAGAAGCTTAATCGCACAACTCATTTAAATAGGTGTATTGTTCATACAAGAGAGAGAAGGGCCTTCCAGGATGCCCTTCTTTTTCTGTGCTTGCCATTATTCCCGCCAATGATGTATACTGCTATGTATCAAAGGAGTAACGCAAATGAAGAAAACAGAACTACTGATCCCGGCAGGAGGCACGGAGCAGTTCATCGCTGCCGTAGAGAACGGTGCCGATGCCGTATACGTTGGCGGCAGACTTTTCAATGCAAGAATGAATGCAGACAATTTCAGCGATGAAGAAATGCAGGCGGCAGTTGATTTTGCACACGTCAGAGGCGTAAAAGTTTACGTGGCCATGAACACGCTCGTAACAGATGAAGAACTGGCCGAAGCCGCAGACTATGCCGGTTTCCTGTATGAAGCCGGAGTGGATGCTTTGATAATACAGGATGCGGGACTGGGCATGCTCATTAGAGAGACCATGCCTGATTTCCCGCTGCACTTTTCCACCCAGGGCAGTGTCTATGACCTGCGAGGAGTCGAGACGGCAGCCCGACTGGGATATGAGCGGGTGGTGCTGGCCAGAGAATTGTCCTTCAACGAGATCAGATACATATGCGAAAATACAGACACTGAGATCGAAGTCTTTGTTCATGGCGCACTGTGCGTCTGCTACTCCGGACAGTGTCAGCTGAGCCGATGCCACGGGGGCCGCAGCGGAAACCGCGGGGAGTGCGCGCAGCCATGCCGGCTGGAATATAAGACTTTTGATGCAGTGGGAAGGGCAGTTGACACGGTCAGATATCCGCTGAGCCCTAAAGATCTGTGCCTCATCGATCACATCGGCGAACTGGCCGAGGCAGGTGTGGCGTCGTTAAAGGTGGAAGGCCGCATGAAATCACCTGAATATGTGGCAATCGTAACGTCCATCTACCGCAAATATCTGGATGAATACTACGCTAATGGCTCATATCGGGTATCCGCTGATGACCGCGAGGCGCTGGCACAGATATTCAGCCGCGGAGGTTTTACGGAGGGTTACTGGAACGGCGACCCGGGCATGGAACTGATGTCGGGCAATATCCCCAAGCACCAGGGCGTGCGCATTGGCAAGGTGATCAAAAAAGTCACCGGCGGATGTCTCGTTGACGTCAAACTCTACGACAGCCTTCAGATCGGCGACGGCGTTGAGATCCACGGCAGGCATGTGACCGGCAATATCGTCACATATTATAAAGATCTGAAGGGCGGGCTGACGCGCATCGGAGACATCAAAGGACAGGTCGAACACGGCGACATTCTTTATCGCACTTCGCGCAAATCCCAACTGTCAGATGCCCGCAGATCATTTGAGAACAAAACATTTGCAGAAGGCAAGTTCCTTCGCAAAAGGATGATCGACATGGTGCTGTCAGCTGATGAAGATGGTATGATCAGCCTAAGCGTATCACTGGCAAATTCACCTGGCCGAACAGTAGACTCAACAGCAGAATCGCAGCCTACGGTCACCGTCACCGCCGGATCTTTTGATAGGGCAGACGATCCGTCAGCCGCAAAAGAACGCATGGAAAACTCACTGCGCAAGACAGGAAGCACGCCTTTTGCTGTAGCAGAAATAAGCTTCAGCGAAGGCTTTGATCGGATGGCGCCATCATCGGCGATAAACGATCTAAGGCGCAGAGCACTGTCAGAATTGGAGAAATGCTTCATTGTCCGCAGGGAGAAGGCAGCTCCGGTATTTATCTGGAATGCGCCGTCAGAATCACGTCCCAAAGGATTAGAATTCTGGTTCGCCACGTGGGAGGGCTTCTGCAGCTTCACCATGCCGGCAGAGCTGATGCACTCAGATGCTGAAAAAGCGCTGATAATACCCGTGACAGCATTCGAGCGCCATTTTGGCGAACTCCGCGAAATGGCTGAGGCAGCTGCAGGCGAAGGGGTAAGGATCATCCCGTATACATCAGATATATCAAAAGGCGCAGAGGACGACTACATAGAGGAACACTTTCAGTCGATCTGTCAGCACGCCGAGGCCAGCGGCATTTATGTCGGCAGCCTAAGCTGGGTGCAGCCCTTCAGAAGCGAAGGCATCAGAGTATATGGTGATTACGGACTGAATGTCTGCAACCGAAGTTCGGCAGCTGCATATGCGGGCATTGGCATCAAAGGATGCGCGCCAAGCCTTGAAATGATGCCGGCGGATGGTTCAATGGGTTCGTTTCCGTATATGATCAGTCAGCATGACCCTGAAGGAGATTGGCTGCTGGACAGAAAGAAAGCCAGAATAAGGATCGTCAGAAGAGATGAAAGTGATCAGACATTGCTTATCCCTGAACTAGACATACTGAATATTCATGCAATTCGAGAAGCTTTAAACCAGGAAAATGATAATGAAATTGTGAGGATATATTTCATATAAACGTTGAAATTTCAACGTGATTCTCCACCCCAAAAAGTTTGTTAAAAAATACACAGAAAATGCACTTTGCCCCCTTGACGGCGCATATCTTTTTGTGTATCATGTATACAAAAGATGACGGTTACCAACCGGTTTGATAATATCGAGCAAGGAAGTTCTACTAGAGAGATTGACTTGAATTCCCGCCCGCATAATACTGCGCCGATCGATAGCCGTTTATTTATACAACTATATTGTATACAGAATACAATGATTATATACCTATTAAACTATCTTACTTACAACTTACTTGGAGGAAATAATATGAACAAAGAATGGGCAGGCTTTAAAGAAGGCAGCTGGACAAAGATGATCAATGTGGATGATTTCATCAATATCAACTACACCCCATATGACGGAGACGAAAGTTTTCTTGCTGGTCCTACTGCAAGAACAACAGAATGCAACGAGAAAGTCAAGGAGCTGCTCGTAGAAGAGAGAAAGAACGGCGGCACTCTGAAGGTTGACGCAAGCAGGATCATGAGGATCGATGCTTTTGGTCCCGGCTATATCGTACCAGGAAAAGATATTATCGTAGGGCTGCAGACTGATGAACCCCTGAAGAGAGGCATCTGTCCGTTTGGCGGCATCAAAATGGTAAAAGAGGAAGTAGCTGAATACGGAGAAAAGCTTCCTGAAGAAATAGATTTCATGTTTAACTACGTTACTTCACATAATGACGGAGTTTTTAAGGCATATTCACCAGAGATGAGAAAGGCAAGACACCTTGGATACATCACAGGCCTGCCGGATGCATACGGCCGCGGCAGGATAATCGGCGACTACAGAAGATGCGCGCTTTACGGAATCGACAGACTGATCGAGGCAAAGCAGGCAGATCACGATGAGATTTCATCAAGACCAGAGATGACAGACGAGAACATCAGAGTTGCAGAAGAAGTATGGAATCAGATCGCTGCTTTGAAGGATATAAAGAAAATGGCTGCCAGCTACGGCTTTGATATCTCCGGACCGGCTAAAGACGTCAAGGAAGCAATCCAGTGGACTTACTTTGCATACCTTGCAGGCATCAAAGAAGAAAACGGCGCAGCGATGTCAATCGGCAGAACAGCAACATTCATAGACATTTATGCAGAGAGAGACCTTGCAGAAGGCAGATATACAGAATCACAGATTCAGGAATTCGTAGACGATTTCATCCTCAAGCTGAGAGTTGCAAGACACTTAAGAACTACTGAATACAATGAGCTCTTCGGCGGAGATCCTATGTGGATCACTGAAGGTTTGGGCGGAGTAGGCTGCGACGGCAGACACAGAGTTACCAAGAACACTTACAGATATCTGAACACATTGTACAACCTGGGACCGGCACCAGAACCAAATCTGACAGTTCTCTGGTCAGAAAAACTGCCAGAGTCATTCAAAAAGTTCTGCGCACAGGCTTCCATCGATACTGATTCAATTCAGTACGAGAACGACGACAAGATGAGACCTTCATATGGCGACGACTATTCGATTGCCTGCTGCGTTTCAGCTATCCAGATGGGACAGCAGATGCAGTTCTTTGGAGCAAGATGCAACCTGGCAAAGTGCCTGCTGCTGGCAATCAACGGAGGTATCGACGAGAGAACAGGCGAACACCTGGGACCTCAGATGGAGCCAATGGGAGACGGACCTCTGGATTACGATGAAGTATGGAGAAGATACAATATTTACCTTGAATGGCTGATGGGCGTATACGCAAGAATAATGAACATCATCCACTTCATGCACGATAAATATGACTATGAGAGATCACAGATGGCATTCCTGAATTCAGAAGTCAAGAGACTGATGGCCTTCGGTGTTGCCGGATTCTCTGTAGCTGCTGACTCACTTTCAGCAATAAAGTATGCTAAGGTTTATCCGATCAGAGACGAAAACGGCGTGATAGTTGATTACAGAACTGAAGGTGAATACCCAGAATACGGTAACGACGACGATAGGGTAGACAGCATTGCGGTAGCCATTTCAGAGAAGTCCATTGCGGAACTTAGAAAGCATCCTGCATACAGAAATGCAGTAACTACTCTCTCAGTACTGACGATAACTTCCAACGTTATGTACGGCAAGAAGACAGGCAACACACCAGACGGCAGAAGAGCAGGCACTCCATTTGCTCCAGGAGCAAATCCGATGCACTGCAGAGACAACACAGGAGCGGTTGCTTCCCTGAACTCTGTTGCAAAGATCGACTGGAACACATGCCAGGACGGAATCTCCAACACCTTCAGCATTACACCGGATTCACTGGGCAAGGATAAGGAATCACGCAAGACAACGCTGGTTTCACTGCTTGGCGGATACTTTGGACAGGGAGCACATCACCTTAACGTCAACGTACTCAACCGTGAGGTACTGCTGGATGCATACGAGAACCCAGACAAATATCCAAGTCTGACGATCAGAGTATCTGGCTATGCGGTAAGGTTCAACGCCCTTTCAAAGGCGCACCAGAAGGAAGTAATCGAGAGAACTTTCCACGAAGCACTGTAAGCTAATAATCACTTAATCATAAACTAACGAAGGAGATGGCAGTATGACAACAGGAAGACTACATTCAATAGAAACATTTGGAGCAGTAGACGGCCCAGGAATACGAACTGTGTTTTTCATGCAGGGATGTCCGGCAAGGTGCGCATACTGCCATAATCCTGACACATGGGACGAAAAGGCAGGCCTTGAGATCACCATTGACGAGATCGTACGCAGAGCAAAGCGCGGCATTCCATACTATGGCGATAAGGGCGGAGTGACGTTTTCCGGCGGCGAACCGCTTTTGCAGGGCAAATTCCTGATTGACGCGATCAAAGCGCTTAAAACGGCGAATATCGGCTCTGCAATCGACACCAGCGGCACGTATTGGGATGATGATTCGGAAGAAGCAATACGCCAAGCTGACCTCGTCATTCTTGACATCAAGCATATCGACGAAGAGAAGTTCCGCGAGCTGACAGGCAGAAGCCAGGGCCCGCTGATGAAGTTTATAGAAACAATCAACAAGCTTCACAAACCCGTTTGGATCAGACAGGTCATCGTACCCGGATTCAACGACAGCAAGGAGTATATTGAGGCTCTAAATGACTTTCTAAGCCGATTTGACGCCATCAGCAATATGGAACTACTTGGCTATCACAACATGGCAGAAGCTAAATATGAGAAGCTTGGAATAAAATACAGACTGAAGGGTACTCCTCCTATGAATTCTGAGAAACTGGAGAACCTGAGACGCCTGATGACCACGGCATAGAGTACAAAACCCATAAGCTTAATTAGATAAGAAAACCGGCAGATGATTTCTCACCTGCCGGTTTTCCTTTGTTTGATTTTATTTTATTGACGTTTTAATAATAATGTTCAATCAAGCTGAGGTTTCTCATTAAGCCTGAGCAGCCTTCAGAGCCTCTTCCTTGTCTTTTGCTCTCTGTACCATGCAAGCTTCATATTCAGCGTCAGTCATCTTCAGCATTGAAATGCCGGTGAATCCATAGAATATGGAAACCAGAGGGTTAAGCAGTGACAGGTATGCATGAGGTGCATATCCGCCTTTGCCCCACTGCTGTACGCCTAAGAACTTGTGCATTGTAGCGCCGCAAGTGTTCCAAGGGATAAGGTTGGAAGTAACTGTTCCTGAGTCCTCGAGGCATCTTGACAGATTCCTTGGAGCCAGATGATAATCTTCGAAAGCTTCTTTGTACATTCTTCCTGGAAGTACGATTGCAAGGTACTGGTCTCCAGCGATTACGTTCATGAATAAGCAGCTTACGATTGTGATAGTAACAAGACCGCCAACGCCCTTGCCGAGCTTCAGCATTGCTTTTGCAAGAGTTCCCAGCATTCCGGAAGCGTCCATTACGCCGCCGAAGCACATTGCGCAGAGGATCAGGTTAACTGTCCAAAGCATTGAACTCATTCCGCCCTTGCCGTTCATCAGTGAGTCAACGTTGTACTCAGCAATTACGTCAGGAGACAGGTTGTTCGCTGCTGCGAACTTAGCAAATTCATCATTTGCCATATCAAGGAATGTTGTGTTAGTAGCAGTCTGAGCCTGAGTGAATGCATCACTGAAAGTGCTGAATTCGAATCCGTAGTGAACGAGTCCCGGCCAGTCAGCTAAAGGAATTCCCTGGAAGATTGATCCGAAGACCATTCCGAGGATAGTACCAGCCATAAGTCCAGGCAGTGCAGGCAGCTTCATAGCTACGATGAGGATTACTACCAGTGGTGGGATCAGCAGTGCTGGGTTGATGTTGAAGTCTGCAGTAAGAACTGTCTTCATGCTCTCAACTACGTCCAGGTTGCCGCTTCCGCCGCTGTTCTTGATACCATAGATCAGGTAAATTACCAGTGCGATGCAGATGGAAGGTGTTACTGTCCAGATCATATGTCTGATATGGTCGAACAGTGTTGCACCTGCCATTGCAGGAGCCAGGTTAGTTGTATCTGACAGAGGGGACATCTTGTCTCCGAAATATGCGCCAGATACGATAGCGCCAGCAGTCCAAGCCTGGCTGATGCCAAGTCCAGTACCAACGCCGATAAGTGCGATTCCGATTGTTCCAGCTGTTGTCCATGATGAACCTGTTGCCAGGGATACGATCATGCACAGCAGGCAGGCTGCAAACAGGAAGATGCTCGGTTTCAGAAGCATTAAGCCGTAATAAATCATTGCAGGAACGATTCCGCCGGCAATCCATGCTCCGATTAGGCAGCCTACAAGCAACAGGATGAGTATTGCCTGCATGGATCTGTTGATGGATGCCAGAATTCCAGCTTCCAGGAACGCCCATTTGTAACCGTTAAATTCTGCTACTAGTGCAGCAAATACGCAGGATGTAAGAAGTGCGATATGTACTTCGCCGTACCCGCATGCAAAGGCATCTCCAAAGATATTACCAAGCACACCGAGGCAGTACATCAGGACAATGATGGTAAACAGTATAGTTACCAGACACTGCCACATAGGGATCTTTCTACCCATATTAGTCCTCCTTAATAATAAAGTAAAATAAAATAAAATCCGTGCTCCAGGCACATTTTCATTATATTTCCTCAAGTCACTTTTGTCAAGACTATGTGAATTTTCTGAAACGTTTGTGTGAAACTGCGCTTTAAACTGGTATCACACTAAAGATTAGCAGAAGCCAAATCCCTAAATTCCAACGTTTATCAAAGGTAAGAGAGTTACCGAACGGTAAGAAAGGGGGAACTCGCCTTATATATATATAATGTAGGAAAAAGAAAAACAAATAAATAAAAAAAAATCCGTTATTTAGGGTTGACAATCGCTGCGTCAGATGATAATATAGACAAGCTGTCCGAAAGAGCAGAGCGGTACCGAAAACATCCTGAAAAAAGATGAAAAAAAGGTATTGACACAAGCCCTGAAAGATGGTAATATATACAGGCTGTCACAAA